>ERZ1034844.332-NODE-332-length-26202-cov-14.503423_pt1 | contig 26202 bp, 25 predicted proteins | sample MGYA00520594_ERZ1034844 | MGnify/ENA primary metagenome ERZ1034844 (study PRJEB33766, sample SAMN09781733) | gut metagenome | biome: gut microbiome | host: Homo sapiens | place: Madagascar | study: EMG produced TPA metagenomics assembly of the PRJNA485056 data... | reverse complement strand
CATTTACGCCAGTCGTAGCGGAAACATTGTCTGAGGTATTGGTGTTTATTGATCCTTCGTCGGATGCCTCGGCATTATTGTCTGTATTTTCATCTACTGCTGCCGCCTTTTTATGCCTGGTAAACAATTTTTTCTTTTCAGGCTGCGAGGGCGCTACATCTTCTGTCAGTTCCAGGAAGATATCTTCCAGCGATTTCTCCGCATGGGTCATCTGCAGAATCGGCAGCTTTGCGTCTGCCAATGCATAGAATACCTGCTCTCTGACATCTGCATTTTCTTTGGAGATGACTTTCAGTTTTGTAATGCCTTTTTGTACCTCTGTGTTCTCCTCCATCTGATTGATCTGCGGAATCTTATACAGAGCTGCCTTGACAGCATCGGCATTGCCCTTTACTTCCAGATCCAGTTCCATGGAACCACTCATAAGCTTCTGCAGATTCTCCGGGGAATCGCTGGCTACCAGCTTACCATGGGCAATAATCATAATATAATCGCAGACTGCGCTGACCTCCGACAGAATATGGGAGCTGAGGATCACAGTATGATTCTCCCCCAGCTTGCGGATCAGATCACGGATCTCGATGATCTGTTTCGGATCCAGACCTACCGTGGGCTCATCCAGAATGATGACCTCAGGGTAGCCAAGGATTGCCTGCGCCAGTCCGACTCTCTGCCTGTAACCTTTTGACAGGTTCCTGATCAGACGCTGCTGCATATCGGTGATCTGCGTCATTTCCATGACCTCGTCAATCTGCTGCTTCCGCTCTTTTTTCGGCACTTTTTTCAGTTCTGCCACGAATTCCAGGTATTCTCTGACAGTCATGTCAACATACAGCGGCGGAAGCTCCGGCAGATAACCGATGGCACGCTTTGCCTCCTCCGGATCTTTTTGGACATCTTTGCCATCGATGGTCACAGTACCCTCCGTGGCTGCCAGATAACCCGTGATGATGTTCATGGTCGTGGATTTACCTGCGCCGTTTGGACCAAGAAAGCCGTAAATCTGTCCCTTTTCCACACGAAAAGAGAGATGATCTACGGCAATATGGTCACCATATTTTTTTGTAAGATTGCTTACTTCTATCATATTTACCTCCCGGATATGGTGTGCTCCCCCACCTGATATCTACGGTACCCAGAACTGATACCTACGGATTGTTCCGTGCTGCGCACTCTCACAATCCGTAAAACATTCGGAATCCTCTGATTTGCTACGCAAATCGCTACTTCCTCATGTTTTACGGGTGTAAAATTCAACCGCTTTATCATGCAAGCATGAACAGCGGTTAACCTTTACACCCTTGTATCAGTATATGTCTCAAATATCATGAAAAGGTGAAACATTTGTGAAAAATCTGTGAAACCACAACCCTTAAAGCTTCGTCACGGTCAGAGAAATGCTTAAATTTCCTGCCTCCGCCGCCAGATGCAGCGGCAGCTTCTCCACAGGAATATCTTCAAAAATAAACTCCGGATCACCGGATGCGGCCGACTGGAATAAGAAAAGTACTCCGTCCACATAGATCACCACTTTTTTCTGATTGCTGTAAATTGTCAGGGAAAGTAATCCATTCTCCTGGCGATGCAGGGTGGAAAGTGCCGGATAGAGCACCGGTTCGCTGCTCCACTTCGCCTGATAATAGTAATATCGCTCTGTCAGTGTCCTGCCGTCCGCCGAAAGGAGTGCTTCCGCCACTTCTCCCGGTAATCCACGATACATCGGAAGATTTTCCGATCTTATCCACAGGTCACCCGTGAGGAATCCACATCTTCTGCACAAGCTATAAAACCGGCTCACTGAACGACTATCCTGCCCACCTGTCCCGGTACCGGTTCCTTCCAGCCGGATCACATTTACCCCCATCCGAACCAGCCGTTCCAGATCCCTTCGTACCTGCTCCACCCTCGTCCCGGCATCACTGATCTGCGGGGGAAGCCGGTAGACTACTTCATGTGGCAGAAACTCTTTTTCATTGAGAAAGATTCCCTTTTTATCGATGACATGCACGTCATAAATTGCCAGTTCCTGCTGCCAGAATACTTCCGTCGTGTCCGTCATTTCTTCAATACTTCCGGCCTTTTCCTCATCCGCAGTAACTCCGGCCTTCTCTCCATACTCCGCAGCACTAAACCTCCCCTGTGCTTTTACCCGATAGACATACGGATCCCGCATGCCGTCCCACAGATGGGGCCGCAGCAACAGCGCCGTCATGGAATCCGCTTCTTCCGCAGAATATTCTCCATGAAAAACAAGGCGTCCGCCCTCCGCTTCTTCCCAGATTTCAATCTGTAATGCGGACTGTAGACGCCCTATGTCTTCCGGCAGCAGAAACTCCAGATAAGCCTTGCCGTTTTCCAGTTTTATTGTAATTCCAAGATCCTCCCGCATCTGCATCTCTCTTTTCCTGCCTTTCGCATTCTGTTACCAAGAGTTTTTGCAAAATACGGCTTCTTTATGCTTTCTGTAAATTTTCCAGAATTTACAGCATCCCCCCAAAGTTTGTTGATGATAAATCCGTCGTACCAGTTCATGATCTCCAGAAATAAAATGCAGTTGTAATTCTTTTTCAGTCAAAGTATCATAAATACTGGTACAAATTCTATTTCACAAGAGGATAACCGCATGATTTATTGGATTTTAGCTACGTTGACCGCATTTTATATCAAAGGGCTGTGTGGATTTGCCAATTCCTTGGTATTCAGTTCTGTCTTAAGCTTCGGCATCACGAATGCCAATATCTCCCCGGTAGAGGTCATTCTGGGTTACCCGTCAAATCTGATCCTTGCTTTCAAAAAGCGCAAATTTTTAAAGGCTCGGATATTTGTTCTTCCTGCATTATTTATTTTAGTGGGAAGTCTCCCCGGTGCCTTTGTATTGAAATACATTGATGCAGATATTGTAAAAATCATATTTGGCCTGGTAGTCATCGGCATGGGCATCCAGATGTGGATTCAGGAGATTCATGCCAACAAAAAAGAGACTTCTTCCGATAAAAAAGTCTCCTCTGTTTTTATGGTTATCATTGGTGTGTCTGCTGGGCTGCTCTGCGGCATGTTCGGTGTCGGCGCACTGATGGCCGCCTATCTGACCAAGGTATGTCCCGATAATGATACCTTCAAGGCGAATATCAGTGCGGTGTTTGTCATCGAAAATACTTTCCGCATCTGCCTCTACGGTATTTTAGGTCTGATTCATTTGGAAACCCTGCGCCAGGTGGTCTGCCTGTGGCCCGTTATGTTACTGGCTCTGTTCCTGGGCATGAAAAGCAGTAATCACTTAAATGAGAAAACAGGCCGTAAAATCGTGATCCTGTTGCTCATCTTATCCGGAATCGTGCTGGTGGTAAAAAGCCTATAGCATTTCCGGGCATCCGGATTACGACCAGTACTGAAGCAGATCTTCCGAATCAACCACCAGTCCCAGATTCATGGAGATGATTGCCAGTGCCGGTTCCTCCAGCTCCTTTGTACCTCTGGTCAGATCTCTGGGAACCACTACCCGGAAGTCCCGGTTGGCACCATCAAAAGCGGTATTCAGGACACAGCAGTCTGTCATACATCCGGTCAGCACAATCGTACGGATTCCCAGATTTCGAAGCAGCAGCTCCAGATCGGTAGGATAAAAAGCGCTCAGCCTCTTTTTGGTGCTCACAATATAGTCCGTATCCTTCACTTCTATGCTGAAGTTATTCCATCTGGTTCCTTCTTTTGCATGATCCGCTATGCCCGGAATTTCTCCCACAACATAGGGAAAGGTAATTCTCCATGCTGAAGGATACAGTTTTTCATCTGCGCCGTCCGCTCTTACAACAGATCTGACATGAATAATGGGAATTCCCTTTTTCCTGCATTCTTCCGTAAAATGATCAATCGGTTTTATAATCTCCCGGGCTCTGGGCGCAGGGCAGGGGCAGTCCGGATCCTCCGAAAGATGTCCTTCATGCATGTCAATCGTAATCACCGCTGCATGATCTTTTCCAAGAAACACCTCTTCCATTTCTTTCGTAACCGGTCTTCTGATTCCATTAAAATATGCTTCCATAGCTTTACCTCCTACTATTGCCTGTCAGCTTCCAGGCGGAACTTTTTCCTTGCAATTTCTACGATCAGATCCGATGTTCCATCTACTCCCAACAGAGAACTGTCGATCAGAAGCTGTCTGCTGTTGACACCTTCAAAATCATTTCCCGTGATCAGCTGATAAAAATCTTCCCTTGCTTTGTCTACCTTTGCAATGTAATTCATCGCTTTTTCATGTGACAGCCCTAATTCTTCTTCACAGTTTTTCAGGCGTTCCTTATATGGTGCAAAAATAAAAACACTGAGAATATTCCTGCGATATTTCAAAATTTCATCAGCACATCTTCCGATGATCACGCAGTCTTCATAGTCCGCATGTTCCATAATGATACTTTTTTCTACCTCGAACACCTGCTTCTGCCTTCTTGACTTGCCAAGTCCTAAAGGATACATCATTTTGTCAAATGTATTTCCAAACATGTGCCCGTCAAACTCGGAAAGCTCTTCTATGGTATCTCCAATAATAGGCGAAGAAGACTCAATAATCTCTCTGTCATAATAATGATATCCCAGTTTCTCTGCCACTTCTTTTCCGATGGCTCTGCCAAGACTGCCAAACTGTCTCGTTATGGTGATGCAGCATCTTTCTGCCATATTCACGCCTCCTTATACCGCCAGATATTTCTTGATGGTATCATCTGATATATTTTCTATCCTGCCGCTGTCCACAATACTTCCTTTATGCATGATCATATAGTCATCCGCAAACTTTCTGGCAAAATTGATATTCTGCTCTACCAGTATGATTGCCACATTCATGTCTGCGGCCACCCTTTTCAGAATATGTACCATTTCCTCTACAATATTGGGCTGAATTCCTTCTGTGGGTTCATCCAGCATCAGATATTTAGGATCTGCCATAAGGGCTCTTGCTATAGCGAGCTGTTGCTGCTGACCGCCGGATAAAACACCGCCTTTACGGTTCATATGCTCCTGTAATGCCGGAAAATATTCCAGCACCCAGTTGATCTGATTGACCAGAGTCTTTCTCTCCGCAGTTTTCGGTCTGCCCTGCATCCCAAGCTCCAGATTTTCACGTACGGTAAAATAGGGAATGATCTCACGTCCCTGGGGCACATAGGCAATACCTTCCGCCACACGCACATGGGGCTTCTTTTTGGAAATATTTTTTTCGTCCAGCAGAATTTCTCCTTTTGCCATCGGCAGAAGCCCGATCATTCCTTTCAATGTGGTAGTCTTTCCCACACCGTTTCGACCCAGTAGAACCAGCTTTTCTCCGGGTTCTACCTGAAAGGAAATATTCTGTACGATTTCGCCCATTCCATAATTGATACTGGCATTTTTTATCTCTAACATACTTATTCCTCCTCTGCTTCTTCCGGAGTTTTCAGGTAGACAGAGATGACCTTTTTATCCTTTTCAATGACATCAAAGGTATCTTCTGCGATTTTTTCACCCATATGCAATACTGTGACGATATTAGAAATCTGCCTTACAAAGTCCATGTCATGTTCCACTACCAGTAAGGTGTGACGGCCGGCCAGTGATTTGATCAGTTCACCGGTCTTATAGGTCTCTTCATCTGTTAGTCCGGCTGCCGGCTCATCCAGGATGATGATCCCGGAGTCCTGCGCCACCACCATACCGATCTCCAGCCACTGACGCTCTCCGTGGGAAAGGTCTGAAGCCCTAAGCTCCGCTTTATCTGCCAGATTGATCAATTCCAGTACTTCTGATATCTTTTCCTGTATCTGCTTTTTTACTTCCTTGGACTGAAAAAAGGTATTACGGATATTGCGGCTGCTTTTTACTGCCAGTTCAATATTTTCACGTACCAGTAACTCACTAAATATATTGGGTCCCTGGAATTTACGGCCTACACTGTATTTTGATGCGATCACTGCCGGCTCTTTTGCGGTAATATCTTCACCAGCCACAATGACCTTACCAGCCGTCGGTTTCGTTTTTCCGGTGATAATGTCCATAAGTGTAGATTTTCCGGCACCATTTGGCCCAATGATGACACGAATGTCACCTTGTTCAACAGACATGGACACATTAGTCAGTGCCCGGAATCCATTAAAAGTAACCGACACATTTTCCAGACGAATTGCCTCACTCATGAGCTGTCGCCTCCTTTTTCGCACGTTTCCGGTTTTCCAACAGCTTGATCATTTTTCCTACGATGCCCTCAGGCATAAAGAACACTACCAGCACCAGAATCACACCAAGGATAAACTGCCAGCTGTCAGTGAAAATCTCGGAAAGAAAGGATTTCCCCAGGTTGACCAGCAGACATCCCACAGCAGCTCCTGTCAGATTACCCCGTCCGCCAATGGCCAGCCAGATGATCATGGTCGTGGAAAAAGTAAGTCCGGCGTCGGTAGCTGAGATCATTCCGTTCATCGGCGCATACAGAGAACCTGCAAATCCGGCGATCATACCACTGATGGTAAACAATACAATCTTGATATTTGCGGAATTATATCCCAGAAAATCTACTCTGGCTTCATTGTTTTTTACCGCCTTTGTGATCTTTCCAAATTTGGAATTGGTGATAAATCTGCAAAGCAGATATACCAATACCAGGCACACCAGCACCAGATAATACATCTGCTTCAGTTTCAGGCTGGAACCGTCTCCCAGATACAGCTTAGGCACACCTCCGATTCCGTTGGTGCCTCCGGTAAATTTCTGTCCCGCCTGGATCAGCAGTTCAAATACTTCGCATAAGGCCATGGTGATCAGGGAGAAATAGATACCCTTGATCTTGCTGGAAAAAATAAACCAGCCAAGTACTGCTGCCAAAAGCCCCGGTACTGCAATGGCAAAAAAGTTATACGAGAAATTGTTTCCCAGCAGTTTTGCTACAAGCGGCAATTCCGTAACACCCAGACTGGACATATACATTGGCACACCCTCTCTTGACACCAGGGATATTGCTGCAATATATCCTCCCAGTCCGAAGAATACGCCCTGTCCCATATTGATCAGTCCACCATACCCCCATGTCAGATCCAGGGAAAATGCCAACATGATCAGGCACATGATCCTTCCTACCATCGTGATCCGTAAGATACTTCCAAAGAAAGGATAGAAAATGAAAAAGGCAAGTAACAAAGCATCTATAATATAGCAAATATTGATTTTTTTCTTCATGATGTTGCCTCCTTACCGTTTCTCTTTTACAAAAATGCCTTCCGGACGAATACGGATCAGAACAATGATGACAATAAATACAAGAAGTTTCGCCAACACAGAATTCGTATATCCGCCGATCAGGGATGTGGATTCTCCGATTCCCAGAGATGCTACCACGGTTCCCAGGAAAGAATCCGCTCCACCGACGCATACCGTCATGAAGGAGTCCAGCAGATAGGAAGTTCCCATGGTAGGGGTAATAGACTTCAACGGAGCCAGTAACGATCCGGCAACGCCGGTAAGTGCACAGCCATAAGCAAAGGTAAAGGTATCGCAAAAGCTTGTATTGACTCCCAGACACTCTGTCATATCTCTGTTCTGTCCAATGGCTCTGATCTTCTTCCCCAGAGAAGTGAGATAGAAGATCAGTATCGTGAGTACAAACATCAAAATAGTAATACCAAATACCCAGACATTATAGGTCGGAATAATAGCTCCCAGAATCGTAACTGATCCCTTTACCGGCATAGATACGGATTTCCCGATGGAGGTAAACAGGAATTTCATTCCCTCCTGCAGGATCAGGGACAATCCGAAGGTAGCAAGCAATGTTTCTTCCGGTCTGGAATATAATGGCTTGATTATGATCTTTTCAATAATGACACCCAGCACAAAGGTAGCAATAAAGGATACCAGAATGCAGACCAGAAACGACTGGTGCAGCTCATTCAGCATCAGGTAGGAGACATATGCTCCTACCGTGACGAGTTCCCCATGTGCCAGATTAAATAATTTCATCTTTCCGCATATGATAGCCATTCCAAGCGATACCATCAGCAGGGTTGAAAAGGACATCATACCGTTTACAATCAGAGGGATTAGTTTATCCATAGTAATCTCCATTCCGCATACGACTCCTTCCGTCGGAGGAATCGCAAATCAAATTTCAAATTTGATTCTGCGATAAGGGCTGCTTTGTGACGCCTGCGGCACAAATAGCCGTGTGAATAATAAGCTATCATGCTTATTGTTCATACTATTATTCTCCAAAGGGAAGTGGTGCGATCAGTTCTTCCTGTGAGTAAAGGATCTTAAAGTCTCCGTTTTCAGCTTCTGCAATGTAGATAGGCACTGCAAGATGATGATTTTCCTTATCAAATACAACCGTTCCGTCCGGTGCATCCACACTCAGTCCGGAGAAAAGATCTGCCAGAGCTTTACCACTGGAGTAATCATCCGTCATTCCCAGTACTTTTGCCAATGCTTCCACACCGATATAAGGAACTGCACTAGCGGATGCAGGAACAGAGCCGTCACTAAATCTTGCCTTATAAGCCTCTACAAATGCATCGCTCTGTTCTCCCCCCACTGCCGGGAAGTAATCATAGCATGCGATCATGCCTTCTACGTTATCCCAGCCTGCTGCGGTAGCTACCAGATCATCCAATGCCACATTGACACAGGTAATCCCCATATCTGCCAGTCCATAGTTTGCATACTGCTTATAAAATGCTGTCTGGCTGTCACCTACCAGATCACAGAACACAACATCCGGCTTTGCGGAAATAATATTGGCAATGACAGAAGAATAATCAGTATCTCCAAGAGGTACATATTCTTCACCTACTACTGTACCGCCTGCATTTGCCAGAAATTCCTTTGCCTGTGTGTTGGTGCTTCTGGGATATACATAATCATTACCAATAAAATAGAAATTTTTACCGTAGTTCTCTACTGCCCAGGGTACCAATACGGAAGACTGCTGATTGGGAACCACACCACAATAAATAATGTTATCTGAATATTCCTGACCTTCATAACTGATAGGATATACCAACAGGTTGTCATATTCCTCTACCACACTGAGTACTGCTTGACGGCTGGAGGAAGAACAGCATCCCACGATCGCTACAACATTGTCCTCCGTGATCATCTTCAATGCTTTTTCTGCCGCCAGAGAAGGTTCTCCATTATAATCTTCCGATACATATTCAATCTGCTTTCCGTTAATTCCTCCGGCTGCATTTACCTGCTCTACTCCCAGTACAGCACCATTGTACATACATTTTTCAAGGGTTGCTTCCGAACCACCAAAGGAAAATAACAATCCGATCTTAATCGTATCTTCCGAGGACTCTGTGGTGCCTCCGGACGTTGCAGCCGCCACTGTTGTACCCGTACCGGATGCTGTCGCATCTTCTGCGGAAGAACCGCATCCGCTGAGCATTCCTACCATTAATCCAACGGAAACCATGCAAGCCAAAAATTTTTTCATCTTCTTCATAATCTGTTTCCTCCTCTTCTTTTCGGTAAAAAAAAGCAGGCAGCGAAGTTATTAAGCTCCGTTGCCTGATACGCATTTTATACCATCCGTTTTCCGACACGTCAACCTTTTTTCTGAAAATTTGCTTTGTCTCTTGCTTTTTTGTGCATTTTGTGGTTATATTGTTATCATTCAAGTATGCAAAGTGCATATTGCATTCATACGACAAAGGTGTCAGGGATTATCCCGGCACCTTTTTTGTTGTTAGAAACGGAGGTTACTTATGGTTACCGTAAAAGATATTGTGGAACTGGAATATTTTAAAAATCATGGCATCTCGCTGTTAGGCGGTGCCTCCGGATTGATGCGTGAAGTGTCCGCCGTCAATCTCATCCAGCTTTTTACTTTCGATCAGTGGATGCGTGGAAAAGAGGTTCTTCTCGTCAACGGCGTTGGTCTCCATCTTGATCAGGCAGCCAATATTACAACCATTATTGATAAGGCTTATAAAAAAGATGTGGCCTGCATCATTTTTATGAAAAATCACTTCCTGTCTTCTATGCCGGAGGTGGCCATTTCCTACGCAGATGCCATCGGGTTCCCGATTTTCTGGATTCCTTCTGAACCACCTTTCAGTGAATCCATCAGTATTATCTGCGACTATGTATCCACAAAACGATCCCAGGAAAAAAGCATCTCTGACCTCACCCGCAGTCTGCTGCTCTATGACACGGAAATGGACTCTTCCCTGATCCGTCAGCAGCTTCATGATCTGAAGTACACCGCTCCCGGGTGCCGCGTCATAGTCTTCAGAACGGAAAACTCATCTGTCTCTGAGAATCCGGTTCTTCTGAACAAGATCTACCGTAAAATATCCCAACATCTGCCGGTGTTCTGTCCTGACGAAAAGAATGCACCCCTGTACCTGATCACCAAAATGCGGTTAACAGTACTACTGCCCATAAAGGAACTATCTGATCTGCAGCGCTTTATGCAGAAGCTTCTTGAGAATCTGTCACAGGATGATAAAAAGATTCCTTTGAAAATAGGCTGCGGAAGATATTATACGCAGCCAAAGAACTATAAGAAAAGCTACCAGGAAGCCTGCCATTGTCACAAAGCCTGCCCTGACGGTAAGAGTACTTATCTGGCGTATGAGGATCTCGGTCTGCTGCAGTTATGTATTGATACCTCCTATCCTGAATATATCGTTGCCTATATTCAGAAAAAGCTTCATCCCATTGTGGAATACGATCTTGCCAATCATTCGGAATTATTGCACACGCTTACTGTACTGGCGGAAAACAACTTTAATATCTCCCATGCGGCCCAGCTTCTCTATGTCCACCGGAATACCATGATCCAACGGGTTACCAGAATCTGTTCCCTTTTGGATTGTGATCTGGAGGATCACAATACCAGACTGGAATTATCTGTGGCTCTATATCTGAATAAATACTACAAAGTGCAGAATGTCTCCTGAACACCGCAAACTAATATGCAATTTGTACATTGCGATTTTCAAGTGCTCCTGTTACAGTGGAATTGGCAAAGGTGCTGTGGATACCTTTGCTAATTTTATTTTGGGAGGTAATTGTGTATGAGTAAGAGATTTTGGGAATGGGAACCAGCATTTGAAATTCAGCCTGAAGAATGTGCTTTTCTGATCATTGATATGCAAAAAGGCTTTGTCGATGCCGGTGCTCCGCTGGAAGTGCCCATGGCAAGAGAGCAGGCTCCTGCTATCGCTGACTTTGCAGACTTTTGCCGGTGCCATAATGTTCCCGTTCTGTATTCCAGGTTCGCCTACAATAAAGATAACACCTACGATTTTTATTACCGCATGGCTCCCCAGCGGGGACTGCGTGAGGATGCGGACGGCAATGATTTCGATTATCCTAATCCGGAGACCGCTATCTCCGATCTCGTAGAGCCGGTGGAAGGCGACATCATTTTCGATAAATACGGATATGATTGCTTTGCCTTTTCTTCTCTGGGAGAGGAATTGGAAAAAAGAAACATCAAGACACTGATCATTGCCGGAACTGTGGTCAACTGGTGTGTCGACAGTACCATTCGCAGTGCCTACCATCAAAAATACAATGTTGTTGTCGTGGCTGACGGTGTCAGTGGCTGTGACCAGGCAGGACTTTCCGGTGACATGTGGCAGACCATAGAGCTGGATCACTTTGCAGAAGCTTTCGCCCGCGTTCTGACGGCTGAAAATCTGAAAAAAGAGATGCTTTCGCATCTCTCCTGAATAGTTACCTGAATATGATTATTCATGCAGTTGTCCGTCAACAATCCTGACGATCCGTTTGGCGGACTGTGCTACGCCCAGGTCGTGGGTGATCATGACGATGGTGTTGCCCATATCGTTCAGTTCCCGGAACAGCTTCAGTACTTCCTTACCGCTGGTCTGATCCAGAGCACCGGTAGGCTCATCCGCTAACAGGATCGCCGGCTGTCCTACCAGTGCTCTGGCAATGGATACTCTCTGCTTCTGTCCACCGGACAATTCGTTGGGCTTATGTCCGATACGATGATCCAGCCCCAGCAGTTTGATAGTATTTTTACACTTTTCTTCTGCTTCCTCATGAGTCATGCCACGCATCAGCAGGGGCATGATAATATTCTGCATGACATTATAGGTCGGGATCAGCTGATAGTTCTGGAAAATGAACCCGATCTTCTGGTTGCGTACCATGGTCAGATCGTCCTCCTTGGTCTTGTGGATTGCCATGCCATCCAGATAATATTCCCCACTGTCCATCACATCCATACAGCCGATCATATTCATTAACGTAGTCTTACCGGAACCGGAAGGGCCTAAGATTGCCACATATTCTCCCTTATTTACCTGAAAATTGATGTCCTTCAGGATCGGCAGACGCTCCTCTCCCAGCATATAGCCTTTATTTATATTTTTCATGGTGATCATTGCGTTTTCCATCATAATCCTTACACCTTTCGCACTACTCCTGATTTAAAGCTTCTACGGGGATCAGTCTTGATGCCTTATATGCCGGATAGAAGCCGAAGATGCTTCCGGTGAGGACACCAAACAACAGCGACAATACTGCACCCTGTACCGACAGGGACACTCTCACGTTGAACAGCTGCACGAATGGCGTAATTCCAAGAGCCACCAGCACCCCCAGTGCCGCTCCTACCAGACTGGTAAAACTTGCCTCCAATAAAAACTCCAACAGGATATCCTTTCGGGAGCAGCCCAGTGCTTTCAGAATACCGATCTCGTTGGTACGCTCCTTGATGGATACAAACAATACATTCATAATGCCGATACCGCCGACAATAAATACGATCACCGCCATGGAGATCAACAGTAATGTCAGTGTCTCGTTGGAAGCAGAGGCTGCCTCCATCTTGCTTCCGGCATCGCTGATGGTAAATGTGGTGTTGGGATAACTTTCTTTTAAGGCACTCTCTACCCCTGTCATTACGGTGTCCACCTGATTCACATCTTCTGCGACCACGGTAATGGTTGGACTAATGCTCGTACCGGTAATATATTTGATGCCGGTTTCGTAAGGTACATAGATCGCCGTATCCGGGCTGATGCCGGATGCCACAGTTCCCATCTCGGATAGTACCCCTGACACTATATAGGGGCGCCCATCAATATAAACTGTACCGTCATAGGCATCGTAGGCGCTGCCAAAAATTTCCTTTGCCACGGTGGCACCCAGTACGCACACCTTTTCCTTGCTCTCGTTGTTTTCTTCTGTAAGGAAATCCCCGATGGCCATTTCCAGATTACTGATGGTGGCATAATTGTCCTCCACACCGGCAATGGTGTAATAGGAAGCAGAGGTCATATCGCCTCCCTCCACCGATGCTGTAGTGGAATAAGAGATCGTAGTTGCAGAGATTCCCGATACAAAAGTCGCCAGATCATCACAGTCTTCACTGGTCAATGTCACGGTTTCGCTCTCTTCCTCCTGTCCGAATCCGAAAAATCCGCCGAAATCCATGCCACCGCCGGGACCACCGGACGTACCGCCGCCGGAACCTCCTCCGGGACTTCCTCCCATATTAGTGACGGTAACGCTTCCTCCTCCGCCCGGCATTTCAAAGCTAAAACCACCGCTGTCACTGCTGTCGCAGGAAATATCAATGGCTCCGGCATTCAGGTTCTTGAACTGCTCCGCCACTTCTTCTTTTCCACCGGTACCTATCGCTAGCACCAGCATTATGGTGGCGGATCCCACAACGATACCAATGGAAGTCAGGATCACTTTGAATTTATTCTGTGACAGGTTCAGCCACACCAGACGTAATATTTCGGATAATCTCATATTTTATTTCTTCCCTTCCATTGATATTAAGCTCATGCAGGTCTTTATACTATTTTGTAATGCTGCTCTCGATAAGTATGGTATCTCCCTCTGCAATATCCCCGGAGATCTCCACATTGGATCCATCTGACAGTCCTGTCGTTACTTCTTTTTTCACAATGCTGCCATCCGCATTCTTCACCTTTACATAGGTTTTGTTATCTTCTGTGATGATGGCTCTGCGTGTGACATACAGTACGTCGGCGGTCTCTTCCGTGACAAACGTCACATCTCCCGTCATGCCCTGAAACAGACCGGATGCATCTCCTTCCAATGTGACAGTTACGTCATAAGTTACATTCCCGCTGGAATCTGCACTCGCATCTCCGATGGCGGTCACTTTACCTGTGAAGGTCTGCTCCGGATATGCCGTCAACGCAATGTTTGCCGCCGACCCTAATGAGATGTCTGTCATATCCTCCTCGTCGACCGTTACCGTCATGGTCACTTCGTCCATATCGTATAAGGTAACCAGTGAGGTTCCTGTGCTGATCTTGTCTCCGGTCTCCAGTTCTACGCCGGTGATCACGCCGTTGTATTTCGCACATACGGTATCTCCGTCAATATAAGTGCTGAATTCGTTCCATTTTTCCACAGTTTCATCATAGGTCTCCTGTTGATCGGACAGATCCTGTTCCAGATACCCCAGCGCAATATCGTAAGTCTCCTGCGCGGTATTGTAAGCCAGCGTCCGCAGTTGTTTTGTCTCGGTTGCGGTTAGCTTTCCCTGCTCTAATTCGCGCTTTGCTTTGTTATAGGCAGTCTCGGCAGTGGTCACATTTTCCTCCGCCTGCTTTACCTTCTGTTCCAGTTCTTCTTTCTGTTGCTCCAGAGAATCCGCGGTCGTCTGTGCCTGCTGTGTCAGCTGGGCAAAATATACATAACCGTAGGTGTCGTCCGCCGGATCCGTGCTGTTCAGACTGTACTTACAGTTGGACAGTACCTGCGCCGCATCCGCATAAGCTGCCGTCACTTCCGTAAGCTGCGCCTGATAATCCTCCAGATTACTCTTTGCCTGTTCCAGCGTAGTTTCCGCGGAATCTGCTGCGTTCTGCAGTTCCTGCAGCGTCGTACTGTATTCCGTATCTATATAACTTCCGTAAGCGGTACTGCTGTCATAGGTATATTTTGCCTTCTGTCCGGATAACGTCTGGTCTGCCTCCACTGCTTCCAGATCTGCCTTGGCTTTCTCCACGTTGGATTGCAATTCCTCTTCCAGCTCCGACACACTGTCCTCTTCCAGGCGGTACAGCGGATCTCCTTCCGACACATGCTGCCCCACGGAGACCAGCACCTCTGCAACCGTCAGGCTGGAATCATCACTGCTGCCCGTAGAACTGCTGCCGCCCATGTTAAAAATGTTGCCAAACATATCCAGTCCGCCCTGTGCTCCGCCGCCGGAAGCACCCATACCGCCGAAGCCGCCGGAGGTACCGTTGTTGCTGTTGTTGCCGGAAGAAGAGCTGCTGTCACTTGAAGTGCTTGTTCTCTTCAAGGCACTCATATCCAGATCAAAGGTCTGATCCACCGTACCGATATCCACGGATCCGCTCTCTGTGACACCTTTGACCAGCGTACCGTATTTTGCGGTAGTTTCTTTATAGATGACTTCTGTGTCATTTTCTGTAGAAAGTGCAACAGAACCAATCACGATTGCAATCACGCAGACAGCGCTGATACTTGTTATGATTTTTCGCTTTCGAGACCAGTCTTTCCATGCTTTTATGTGGCTGATCTTATTTTTTATGCTTTCTTTGAGCTTTTTCCCATTCTGTTTCATATCTGCTTCCATCATCCCTATCTCATTCCGGCTTTTCTATCATTCCACTTATCTCTCTTACTGTATTGGCTTCCTCACTACACGGATTCTGTGCAACTTTATTTCTATGTAGCTTTATTTCCATTGCTTTAATTGCCTCTGCCATTGTTCCCGGAGCCGTTGCTGCCGCGGTCGCCCTGACCGCCCTGTGGCATCTCTCCGCCGCCCGGCAGTTCCATACCTTCCGGTATCTGGAAATCCATGCCACCCATCGTGCTGTCATCCATAGAATTTCCGTCCATGATACGATCAGATCCATTGTTACCGGAACTACTGTCTGTGCCGGATGCCTCTTCCGTACTCTTGACTTCTGCCTCGGAGCTGACCTTACTTGCCAGGTAGATGGTATCTCCTTCTTCCAATCCGGACAGGATCTCGATATCCACGCCGTTGGTAATGCCGGTCTCTACCTCCGCCAATTCCCTGCCGCCCAGTGCTGTCTTTCGATATACATAGGTTTTGCCGTTTTCTTCGACAATGGCCTTACGGGATACATAGAGAACATCCTCTTTTTCTTCCGTTACGAAAATGACATCTGCGATCATTCCCCCGTACAATTTCTCCAAAGCACCTTCCACGCTGATCTCCACGGTGTAGCTGACAGTGTTGCTGTAATCAGAGGTTGCCGTTGTATTGATCGAGAGAATACTTCCGGTATAGGAATCTTCCGGGTATGCCGTGAAAGTAATATCTACCGCATCCCCCACCTGCAGATCCACGATATCCTCCTGTGTCACATCCACAGAGATTCGCATGTCATCTGCCGTTGCATAGGAAAATATGGTTCCGGTAGTAGTCAGCCGGTCTCCCACTTCGTAACTGACGCCGGTGATCACACCGTCCTCCGTCGCATACAGGATACCGTCACTTCCGACAAAGTCTTCAAACGCCTGCAGCTGTTCTTCTCTTTTTTCCTTCGTCTCTTCCGCTTCCTGCAAAGTCTCTTTCAGGTCTTCCACCGTGGCATTGTAAGTGGTCTGTGCATTCTGCCCGGTGATTACAGCTTCCTGATAAGTTTCTTCCGTGTCGAGTTGATTGATCTTCTGTTTTGCCTGCGCCGCAGCCAGCTGATTCTGCAGATCCGTAATGGCACTTTCATTTTCCGTGACCGCATTTTCTGCCTGCGTCAGTGCGGTTTTGGCCTGCTGATACTTACTTCCGGCACTGAGGTAACCGCTCTGAATGGTCATGAAATTCACTGTATTGTCCGTCCCGGCACCTTCATAGCCTTCTTTTGCCGCTTCGTAGGTCTCCAAAGCATCCTGATAGTCTTCCTGCGCCTCCGCCAGTTTTTCCTGAAGGGATGCTGCGTTGGCCTGCTTCTGCTCCAGCTGCACCTGTAGAGAAGTTACGTTATTTGCCACACTGCTTGACGAAGTATTCCGAATAGACGACGCATAGGACGCACTGATCTTCTGGGTATCGTAGTCGGTCTGCGCTTCCAGCAGGGATAATTCATAGGTACTCTCTGCCTCCGCGTAGTCCGCCTGTGCGGAGGCAACGGCATTCTTAAGCAATGCCCGGACTGCTTCCACGCTGTCGTCTGTGAATTTCAGAAGCTCCTGCCCCTCGGTAACTCTCTGCCCACTGGCGGCGTAGCCTTCTTCAATTTTCAAATATTTCTGTGTCGTTTCTTCATCGTCATCGCTGTCACTATCACTGTCTTCGTCATCATCGCTGACGTCCAGATTCAGATCATAATCTATTGTTTTCGTCTGATATTCCAGGAACCCACTCTCCGTGACACCTACTTTCAGGGTGCCGCGCTCCACGGTCTCTTCCTTATAAATCCATTGCTCTTTTTGCAATAACGGCGCAATAAACACGGTATAGCAGGCTGCCAGGAGCAATACCAACAAAGCTGTTCCTGCCAAAATCAGCTTTTTCTGCTTTTTCGTGAGGGATTTCAGTTTTTCAAAATGTAGTCTTTTTAATTTCATGACTGTGTCTGTCCTCCCTGCTGTTCCTCACCCCGGGCATTGTCATTTTCCTGCGGCATTTCTCTGTTACCTGATCCGCCTTCCGGCTTCGTTCCGCCCTCCGGCATTGCATCGTCTCCGGAGACGTCTCCGGGTCTGCCTTGCATACGCTGCTGCATCTGCGCAATCTCCTCTTCCGTCATACCGAAGATGACCGTCACGGATTCGTTGGCACTCAGGCTGCTGTTATTTTCATTTTCTTCGTCCTCTGTCGCGATTTTCACGGTCACACTGTAAGTAACACTGGTGCGGCTGTCGGAAGAAGATACCGGATCGATGGCTGTGATCTCACCGGTGAATCCGCCGTTTGCGGAAGACTGTACATACGCACTGTCACCCACGGTGAGTTTCGCAATGTCTGCCTGATCTACAGATACGGTCACCGTCAGTTCCTTCGGATTGCTATATACGAATACCACCGCATCGGAAGTCAGATTCTGGTCTGCCCGTACCATGGTCCGCAAGATGGTTCCGTCCTCGGAAGCATAGAAATAGCCGTCGCCCACACTGCTTTCAAACAGTTCCAGATTCGCTTTTGCATCTTCATAAGTGCTCTTCAGTGCCGCCAGATCGGATTCTGCCTTTTCCACGGTCGTGTTGTAGTCGCTCTCTGCACGTTCCGCTGTAGACAGCGCCGTCTCATAGGTTAACTTCGCCTGTGCCTGCCGGATTTCCTGATTTTCCTTTGCCTCCGTGACTGCCTGCTGAAGACTGGGAAGCTTTAGCTGTAATGTCTGTAAATTAAAAGAAGCATTAGTGACGGCATCGTCATATTTCTCCTGTGCCTCTTCCAGATCCTTCAGGTTCTGCTCCAGAATGCTGTAAAGGGAAGCTAAAATGCTTGCATTAGAGGTTCCTCCGCTCTGCATATTGCCGCCGGCTCCGCCCCCGATCTGTACCGAGCCGCCACCGCCGGTGACCTGCGACCAGCCAACACCCCATTCATCCATCTTATCCGTCAGAGCTTTCAGATTTTCATCATAGATTGCCTGATACTCATCGACTTTAAAATAACTCTTATAAGAACCGTCATTCACATAGGATTCATACTCTGCAATGTCATCTTCCGCATCCTGCAATTCTTCCTCAGCCTTCGTCACAGCACTTTGCAGACTCGCCACCGTCTCGTCATAGACCTCTTTCGCCTGCTGCCCGGTGAGAATCGCGCTGTCTTTTGTATACTCTGCCGTGATGAGATTCTGCTCATATTCAATCTTGCCGGTGCGATACGCCAGTTCCGCATCTTCCAATGCTCTCTCCAGTTCTTTTCTCGCTTCCGCCACACTTTCTTCCGTCAGTTTCAGGATCTTATCCCCGGCAGTTACGTCTTCTCCGGACACGGCATATACTTCCTCTATCTCCAGATTGGTCGTCAGATTCTCCACATCGAAGGTCTCCTCTGTAATACCGACATTGGTCACACCGGAAACTGCCACCATATCCTCCGTAAGTGTGAGTCCTGCCATATTTCCAGGCATGGAAAATGTTATCGCATTCCCGTTTTTATGCAGTATCACAACTGCCGTCACCGAACCGCCTCCTATCGCCAGCACCAGAATCAGGGCGACAATGACCCATTTTTTTCGTCCCTTGCGGTCATTCTGTCCCTTTTTTTCTGCTTTCTCAGAGTTTATCAGCTGTTTGATCTTCTTATTTTTCACGGCAAACCTCCGATTATGATTCCGTTCAAAATTACTTGTTTTCTCAAGTATAGGAAAATTTTGTATTCAAAAAGTGTTTACTCTGTGAAAATTCTGTGTCCGGATTTGATTTTGTCATACGGGAACACTTTTAATATTCATCATACAAACCTATAAAACTTACACTTTAGCTTGAAAAATTGATTTTACATATCACGCAAAAAGAACCCCCGAAGGAGCTCTTTTCTGTATAGCCTTTTTTATTTTATCATCCGGAAATGTCTAAGTGCATCTATCATAATATCGGCGCTGCAAATCCAAAATTTTTCTGTCATAGTGGGCATCGTTGATGTCTAAAGTATCCATCTGACGCTCCAAGCGGCTTTTCGTTCCAAAGGCTTGCTTTAGCTGTCCTTGCAGAACGGCGATCTGCTTTTCCATTTCCTCTGTATCAACCGCCATTCCGATTTTCGCTTGAATTGCTTTTACAAATCGGGGATTGCTGTCCATAGCGGAGATGACCTTCGCCACAAATTTGTTAATTTCCTAATCATCGTTTGCCAGATGGGTAAAGCCTTTGTTTTCCTCTATAACCTTGATACCATAAACATCTGCAATTTGTGCAGGATAGGTTTCAAGGATTTCACCAGCGTATTCAATTTCAATTACATCTCCGATTTCAGGTTCCGGTGATGGATGCGCATTTCTGATCGGCACTTCAATTCGGTCTGCACTACTCAATTCCCAGCTGCCTTCAACAGGCTTCACAAGATAATTGCCATCATGAATTTCCAGAATTTCAGCTTGGAACACCTGATGCGCTTCGTTGGAAAAACCTTCAATCTGAATACAATGATTCTTGAAAACCAGTCGGCCGGTTTCTACCAGTTCATCCGTATGATATTTTGTTTTATCTACATACAAGCGGCCATCTTGATGATCCTGTCTGAGAGTGAAATTAAAATACCCTCTGTCAGACAGCTCATAGCTTACTCCGTTTGCATAGTCATAGATAATGACACGGTCGTCAATCATGCCTGAGCCCCAACTGATTGTAGAACACAACTCAGGCAAACCGTCGCCGGTGAGGTCGCAGAAATAGGCGTTCCAGATTGGCATCCCCGTATAAAGTGAAGTGCTTTTACTGCCCTTAACAGCCAGCATATCTACGTAAGTCCAACGGAAGGTCACATCCGGAAACTCGGTGAGGCTGATTTCAAGACTACCGTCCCATTTCATTTCATCAGGGGTTTCAAGGTAATCAAACCACTTTTCTGCATGCGCCGAAGAATAATCCGCTATCTGCGCGAAAGTTGCCTCGCAGGTTCCCAAATAAGACAAGCCGTGACCGTCCGACATTCGGAAAACCAATTTCCCATTATCCGCACGAAAAGACGCGGTAAACAGAAGATATTCTTCTGATTCGGCCTCCTGTGCCATCTCCGGGGTGCAGCCATAGAATTCAGCCCATCCGGCAGTCCCTCTTACGCGGTATTTCATACAAAAATCCGTATTTATGTCGTTTTTGACGATAGCTCCGACAATTGAGAGATCGTCCTGAACGGTGAAAGATGCATCCACAGGAAAATCTGCATTATCACTAAGCTGATAGCTCCACGCGGAGCCGGGTATCAGCAATTCCGGAATATTGTTTGAACCCTTCGATTTCGGATTCGTCAGAAAGCAGACAGATGTCACAGCGCAGATAATCACAGACACCAAGACAATCCAGAACGCAGGCTTCTTATAATTCATCACAGACTTCACACGCTCCTTTACGCCGACCTCACCAAAGGTGAGAGGGCAAGCGGCAATCATACGGCGGTTTACGCTGCAGGCCACAAGTGCTTGCGTATAATCGGCTCTCTGCTCGTTGCCAAGTTCCTTGATGACTTTTTCATCGCAGGCAAGCTCAATGTCACGGCACAGCAGAACATAAGCCAACCACATGAGAGGATTGAACCAATGGATCGTCAGCAGGAGAAAACCAAAGGGTTTCCACCAATGGTCTTTACGATGAATGTGTGCCTGCTCATGGGCAACAACGTGTTCCAGATCCTGACCGTTCATGTTGAACGGGAGATAGATTCTCGGATTGATAATACCAAGCACAAACGGAGAGCTTACATTCTCGCTCTGGAAAATGTTGTCCTTGTAGTGAACAGCAGTATCAACTTTGCGATGCAGACACTGATAGCTGATAATAGTATAGGTGACTAAAAGCAGAATACCAATAATCCAAACAATGGTAAGAATAGTCATCACGTTATTACCATTGTTTGTGGGAACAGTAACACCTTCAAAATACCGATCTCCAAGATAATCATTTATCCGGTTATCAACCGGGGCAATGCCGGTTTGAACATCGAAGCTCGGTCCGGTGATTACTTGGTCAGGAAATGTTTCTGCACTTGGAATCAGGCTCAATGCGCTCTCAAAAGAAAACGGACAGATCAATCTGACAGCTACAATACCCCAAAGCAGAACATTGACCCACTTGGGAGCTTTCTTCAGAACGAATCTGAGAATCAACACAGCCAAGACAAGCCAGCTTGCTGATATGCTCATATTGATAATTTTCAAAAAGAGTTCATTCATTGCGAATCTCCTTTCCTGATGCGGTCGATCATGCGCTGCACCTCGTCAAGATCATCTTCGGACATATCCTGATGTTTTGTAAAGGCAGCGATAAAGGCAGGCAGAGAACCTTCAAATTTCTTCTCAACCAGTTCGTCGATCTCACACGCCTGAGCTTCATCTTTGGAAACGAGAGAAGTAATAGTGCCATTGTCATTTTTCAGCACACCACGATCTCCAAGGCGCTTGATAACGGTATAAGTCGTAGTCCTTTTCCATCCGAGTTGATTCTGGCACAGCTTTACAAGCTCGACGGCAGTAACCGGCTCATGCTCCCACATAATCAAGCAAAACCTATACTCACTTTCGTGAATCTTCGGAAAATCCATATTCATGCCCTCCATGTCTACACTGTTAGACTCCATAAACAGTCTACCAAGTTAGACAATCAAAATCAATAGAGTTCACAGAAAAGATACAAAAAATGCCCGCAGAATTTCTCCCACGGGCAACTGCAAGTAGCAACACATTGTTAAACAGTAGATTTCATTGTACCATTATTGTTTTTATCCACTCGATAAAGCTTTTCATCTCACTTACAGCTTTGCCATTGATAATACTGGACAACCTTTAGCCCGGTATGCTCCAAAACATACTCCTTAATCTGCGGATAGGTTGCCCCATCCTGAAATTCGGACATATCCATATCTTCCAAAGAGAACTCAACCCGAATCTTTTTCGAGTCGGCCTCACCCTTGGAAAGCAAGACAACCGTCTCCACTATACCATCACTGTCTCTTTGAAACACAGATATCCTCCAGATTCTGTGCTCCCTCCGGTCCGATGGGTCTGCCGCCCGTGGTAACTCCCCATCCGGCACGGATCTTGATAATATCATCGATCTGGCTCTGGGACAGCAGCGTCTTTTTCCCGAGGATAAAGTTATTCATCATCAGGATCTTCGCATAGTATTCCGTGGTCTCCATGCGGTAATATGCCTGCATGAGGTTCTCTCCCCAGGTCAGCGCTCCATGGTTCGCCAGAAGTACCGCATTGTAGTCACAGCAGTACGGAGCTACCGCTTCCGGCACTTCCTCTGTGCCGGGCAGTGCGAAATGCACTAACGGAACGCATCCTAACGACAATACACCTTCCATCAGCACCGGCTCTTCCAGACTGATGCCCGCGCAGGCAAAAGCCGTAGCGGTCAGCGGATGCGCATGCACCACGCCCTGTACCTTCGGGTTCTCTTTGAAGACACGCAGGTGCATCTTGATCTCGCTGGAAGGCTTATGCGTTCCTTCCAGAATCTTCCCATCCAGATCCAGCTTCACCAGCATATCCTCTGTCATAAATCCCTTCGAGACTCCCGTGGGCGTCGCCCAGATCTCGTTATCCCCTACCTTACAGGAGATATTGCCGTCATTTGCCGCCACGAAACCGCCCTGATACATCCTGCGGCCTACCTCCAGGATCATCTGTTTTGCCTGTACATCTGATATATATTCCATAGTAATCCTCTCTTCTATGCACGGTTTGTGTGCATTGCACGCTTTCTGTGCATTTATCTGTTTTTCTGCTATTTGACAAGCATCCTATGTTTTTATTCCATAGTATTATTTTATTTGACGCGCGTCAAATATTACTCGTACCTATTTGTACTCTTTTATCTTATTTTTTTCATATTTCTTTGCCGTCTGTCTTATGATAAAATTCAGTTATACAAATAAAATTCGTTGACGAATTAATCACATTTTTTACCACTCAAAAGGAAACGGAGAGGCTTTTATATGAATATTACAGTCTACCTTGGCGCAAATGAAGGAAATGATCCGTGCTTACGGGATGCGGTTTGGGAACTGGGCACCTGGATCGGAGCCGCTGGAAATGCTTTGATCTATGGCGGCTCTAAATCCGGACTGATGGGAACGATCGCTGACAGCGTTTTAAAGGCCGGCGGAGAAGTAACCGGTGTTGAGCCGCAGTTTTTCATAGAAAGTGAATTGCAGCACGATGGCCTGACCCGGCTGATCGTGACAAAAGATATGACAGAACGCAAAACCAAAATGATTGAACTGGGAGATGCTTTTATCGCTTTCCCCGGCGGCACAGGAACCTTGGAAGAAATTGCCGAGGTCATGTCAAAGGTATCTTTAAAGCACTTAAATGCGCCCTGTATTCTCTATAATCTGAACGGGTACTACGACGGTTTAAAATTGCTTCTGGAGCACATGATTGCAAAAGGGCTGTCCTCCAGGGAGCGTCAGGAAGGCATTTATTTTGCTGAAAATCTTGAAGATATCAAACGGATTTTGAAAAATTGATAAATTTCATTTTATACGTATGACAATTTTCTATATAAAGCGTTTTTATGGCAAACCGAGCATACAGATATCTGTAAAAACAATAAAAGTATTTCTGGGATAATATTGCTTCTACGGGAGATGTGATATATATTGGGTCTGATCTCCCCAGCGAATATAGTGGATCAAAGTATACAAACAGCCTGAAAGGAGCAAGCTCCAAGGCAAAGGCAAATGCTGCATCCGGATTACTGGAAATGATAGAGATTGCTGTAGGAAAACACTTTCGTATCAATCAGGAAATGAAGCATAAGAGAGACGCAAAAAATGGATGGTACAGATATGATTCCAAGTTCGCGCTTCCTGTGTATGGAAAAAATGTCAATCCGAATATTCGAATTAATGGTCTGGAAGAAGCCGGGAATGCCCGATCTTCTTCCATAAGCACAAAGCTGCTGTTTAATTTGCATTCATACCGTATTCTTTCGTGCCAAGTTTTCTTTTCCACAAGCTTTCGGCATTTATGATCAGATCATCCGGAACGGACATCGAAAATATCTGCAGAATAGAGAACTGAAAATATCGATACCTGTCCGTTTTTGGTATCCAGAATCAGATATACCGCTTTCACACTGGAAAGCGCCATGCATAATCCTTTTTTCCGTTCTCTAATTAATAAATTACTTTGTTACCTTTTTCCTTATCCAACTGATACAACACCTTATCTATCTGGGAAAATGCTATTTCCGGGCATTTTTCCTGTTGATATTTTCGACAATCTTCTATGTACTGAAGATAGATGTTCGTCAGTATCGATATTTTTGTCATGCTCTTCGGATAATCCATAGTATAAAGTTCCCGATATGCTCTCTGATCAATAATAGGGAATACGTCCGGGTAATAAAAATGAAGTACTGTACTTGCCATTGGCAGCTGCATCCCTTTTGTCTGCAATAATTTTTCTACGACCTTCGGCGTCTTTTCACTCTCCAGTGCCTGTATAGGCGTTTTGATCTCCTTTAATGCCAAAATCGCATCGATCAATTCCTCTGTCACAAATGGTCTGCGGTTCATCTTCCATAAGATAATCTCATTGATAATATCCCTGTTTTCCCGGTAATCTCCTGTTGCTGCATTCGCTGCACGATTCATAATATCTGTACCGTCATCATATGTAAAACGGCTAAGTACTTCCTGATAATCCATGATGTCACCTCAATTTAATTTGTACTCCTGCTACAGCTTTCGTACCTTGTCTTATTTCCGCAATCTTTTGCACTTATTATAGCATTATCTAAAGATTGGGAAAACCATATAATTCTCTATTTTTTATGGTAAAATACAATTAAATAAAGCTTGCGATTGCCTTCGGAGCAATAACGTCTGCGAAAGAAAACTTTAAGCTTATAGTATTAGAAAAATCGGGAGTTGTGGAGGTAAAATATAGATGAATCAAGGTAGAATTATTGTAATCACAGGTGCGCCGGGGACAGGAAAAACTACAACGGCATCTGCTGTTGCAAAAGAATCAGATTTGGAAAAGTCTGTGCATATGCACACAGATGACTTTTATCATTATTTGAGTAAAGGGGCAATACCACCGCATTTGCCAGAATCAAATGAGCAAAATTTGATTGTCATTGAAGCGTTTTTAGAAGCTGCGAAGCGATATGCTCGTGGTGGATATGATGTAATTGTAGATGGCATTGTAGGACCGTGGTTTTTAGAGCCGTGGCTCAACATTGTTCAAGAGCATTATGAAGTACACTATATCGTTTTAAGGGCAAGTAAAGAAGAAACTATGAAGCGAGCTATCGAACGCTCAAAGTTAGACAGAGAAACAAATATTGAATTAGTTGAAACAATGTGGAAGCAATTTTCCAATTTAGGAATCTATGAATTAAATGTTATAGATACAACTACGCATTCAATCAAAGATACTGTTTCAGCAGTAAAAGAAAAAATAGTAAGCGGTACGGCTTTACTATTTTAGACAATTCCAGTTTGGAGAATTGAGAAAATCGAAATTTGTGGAGGTGTTGAATGAAAAGTGTATTAATGATTGGACAGTCCAACATGGC
>ERZ1034844.331-NODE-331-length-26209-cov-16.329777_pt1 | contig 26209 bp, 23 predicted proteins | sample MGYA00520594_ERZ1034844 | MGnify/ENA primary metagenome ERZ1034844 (study PRJEB33766, sample SAMN09781733) | gut metagenome | biome: gut microbiome | host: Homo sapiens | place: Madagascar | study: EMG produced TPA metagenomics assembly of the PRJNA485056 data... | reverse complement strand
GAGACGTTACAGCTTCCAGAAGGCATTCTGTCCGTTCCGGGAGTCCGTCCCTTTGCCGATATTTATTTACTTAACTAACTTGCCAGTTACGGCATAAAGATACGAGTTATTGCAGTAATCTGACCATCAGCAACAGTGGCAGTCGTGGTCATCGCATCGAAGTACTGGGTATCATCTTCGAGGAGAGTAACCAGTTCGTAGGCGGAGTACTGCACATCCTGTTTCTCGGGATCACTGTTGTCAGTGAAGACAAAATCCTTCGAAAGGGGAAGAGATATTTGTCCGACAACAGTGTAATTTTTACCGATATCCATCAACAATTCAGAATAGCTGCCGTCTTCATCCTTGCCAAGATCACAGCCACCCTGTTCCAGACCACCGTTTACAGTGATCATGCCGGAGCCATTATCTTCTACAGCATCCACTACCATGGAATTGCCGTCAATCACCAGTGTATCACCGGTTTTCAGCGCTTCTACGGCAGAGGCATCAAAGTGCTCGTAATCATAAACGGTAACATTGATCTGTGTTGCAGCATTTTCTGTAGTAACATCAGTTGCTACAAAAGAAACGGCATAGGTTCCGTCAGCCAGAGCAGTAGTATCAATTGCAGTAGCAAGGGGAGCTACTTCTGTGCCGTCAGCAGTAACGGCAGATGTTTCAGAAGCAGCTTCGGAAGTAGCAGCGTCTGTGCTGATGGGAGTTCCATCTACGGTAGCGATTGTAGCTGTAAAAGCGTTGTCGCTGCCACAGGCAGTCAATAACATTGCAGTGCATAAAACCATTCCAAGTACTTTCTTTTTCATAATTTTTATCCTCTTTTCTTTGCAAGTAATATGCAAATTTTTTTAACCGTCATTTATCTTAACTTTTTTTGAAAAAAAGAAAGAGGAAAGGGCATTATTTTATAAATTATTAAGAGATGGGAATCGCTATTGAACTGACTAACGCCTCCAAAGGTCAGCAGAATGCTTCGATTGGAGGCGCTTTTGGGTTATTCTAAGGATGTTACATTTTCTGTATGTAATCCGGACAATGTCAGGTTCTCGTAAAGAGCCAGCTTGAGTTCCGCATGTTCCGGCAGAGTACAGTCTTTAAGGGTGACATTTTTGATCTTGTGTCCCGGGGCAGTAAATCCTTCCAGTTCTATGGGAGCTACCATTTCGTTCTCTCCGTGCTCGGATTTTTGACCGGTCAGGCAGAGACGCTCAAACAGGTAATTTTCAAAATACGGAGGTTCGGGCGCAGGGATGCCATCGTCGTTATAAGGAACGGAATGAATCAGCAAACGTGGGAAAATACAATCTTTTACAGTGATGTCCCGGACGTAGCCGCCGCGTTTTGGCGTCCCCTTGATCTCGATACCGTTAGAAGAGGTGGCAATGGAGCAATCCCAGATTTTCACATCTTCCACACCCCCGGACATCTCGCTGCCGATGCAGATGCCGTGTCCTCCGGTACTGTGACAGTCGAAAATACGGATATGCTTTGTCGGACGATGAATCTCATTTCCTTCCGGATTCTTGCCGGATTTGATGGCTACGGAGTCATCTTCTGTATCAAATTCCATGGCAAAAAGTGTACAGTTGGTGGAGGAATCGGGATCCCAGCCGTCACCGTTCCAGATGCCGGAAGAACGAAGGGTGCAATGGTCGGTGACAATATCGTCACTGTAGACCATGTGTACATTCCAGGCTGCGCCGTTTTGCAAAGTCAAACCGGTAATGCGTACATGGGCACAGTTGCTGAGATTGACCAGTCGGCCACGTACACGCCCGGGAATGGTACGGTCATTTTCACAGGTAGCTACCAGAGCCGCATTTGCTGCCAGATAATCTTTCAGATTTTCCCGTTCGCTTTCGATGGTGCGGTCAGCAAGTATGCGTCCGCCGCCGCTGATCGTACCTTCCCCATAGAGAAGAATATTTTCACAGTTGGCGCCGGCGGTGTGGTCTAAGTGCCCGGCATTCAGGAGACTGCGATAGCATTCCTGCTCGGTGCCTTCGAAGCGGCTGCGGATGCGGGGAAGATAATCTTTCGGCTCCGAGCTGCCCTGCAGAACGGCGTCCTTTTCCAGATAGACTGCCATATTGCTGTGCAGATCCAACGCTCCGGTCAGATAGATTCCTGCAGGAAAATAGATTTCTTCATCGGAACCGCAGTCATTAAAAGCCTGCTGCAATGCTACTGTGTTAAAAGTCACTCCGTCGCCTTTTGCAAAATACGGTGCCTTTGTGACATCAATACGTTTCCTGAGTGCAGAGGTATGTGCTGTGGTTTCTCCGATGAGTCTGTCATCCATGCGGACAGAAATCCGATAGTGCGTGTCAGGGGTTAATTCCGTAAAGGTATCGTGTGTTTTCGCAACGCAGACAGTCTTCGTATCCCCTGTATCGTCGGTTAAACATACTTCATAAACTGTATCTGCCGTTGCCTTCTCGGGTAATTCCCAAAAGGCTGTTACCGTAGTGGAAGTTGTACGGACAGAAAGAAAAGTTTGTTCCATAAAATGCCTCATTTCTGCGCGAGCAGCGCTGTATCACCGGCAGGATTTTAGAAAATAGGATAACGGTGTATACGTTCATATTGTACTTTTGTGGGAGAGGTGTCAAGGGAAATATGACGGATGCCTGAAAGCTATTGTCTATGATGAGGACGGAGAGGAAGCAGGCTGCTGCAAACTGATTACAGCCAGAGCAACTACGTGCCTGCAAATGATTCCGGAAAAGAGCACCGTAAGACCGGGGGAACTTCTCTATGTGAGACTGCGATACACAGATGAAAAGGGGATTTTAAAACCGATGGAACATCATCGTATGCAGATCTGATCACAATGATCATTAACTGCATTATTTCTTTCTGGGTGTATTATCCGATTTTGAAAATAATATTTCGTGAGGACAAAGGCGGAGAAAAGACTGCCTGATGCAAAGGTTCCCTCTTGCAAAGAAAAGGTTTATAGCATAAAATGAGAATACCTTCTTACCGGAACTTTACCGGGGAGGAATGCAAGAGACAAAGGAGGACTTTGTTATGAACCTTGTAATTACGATCAGCAGAAGATTCGGAACGGGAGCCAGTCTGATCGCGCAGGAACTGTCAGAGAAACTGGGAGTGCCGGTATATGATAAGGCATACATAGAGCACGAACTGGACGGCGACAGCTATGCGACGGAAGCAGAAGTCATAAAGGGACTTGCAAAACAGCCTTGTATCATTCTGGGACGCTGTGCATCTGAGATCCTGAAGGATCAGCCGAATGTGTTTAATGTGTATGTGTGTGCGGATAAGGAAGACCGCATTGCACGTATTATGAAAAAAGAGAAGCTTTCTCATGAGGATGCGAAAGCCATGCTCGAGAAAAATGACGCGGAGCGCGCCGATTATTACTACGACAATACCGGAAAGGTATGGGGAGATGTGAATAACTATCACATGATCCTGGATACCACGAAGCTGGGAATCGAGAACTGTGCGGATATTTTGATCCGGTATTTTGAACGGGTGGAAATCATCTAACCACCCAAGCTATTTCTGAAGACTTTCAAGAGACTGACTACAGTCGGAGAAGAAAGTGTCAGGAAATCGTTTAGATAGCAAATAGAGATAATATGCAAACAGATGTCTGCAACGGACATCTGTTTTTCTGTGAAAAACATTTCGGGTGTAACGATAAAATTAATCAAGAATTAAAAAAGAGTAAGTGAAAATAATATTTTTTAATATCACAAAAGACAGTAGATAAAATAAAAATTTTTAATCAAATGATAAAAACCAACAAATAAGGCACAAAACCTCTATTTTAATGGATCCCGGAGAATGTGACACAAATGTTAGATTAAAATACATCAATCAACATGATAAGAATATAACTTGCCTACAGAAATTGTGAGTGTTAAGATAGTGCAATCAGATAAGTGAAAATAGTCAAAACAGTTAGTTTCGAAAATACATCACAATCACATTAGGAGGAGTTCCATGAACAGCGCAGACATTGCAGCAAAATATCAGAAAACTTATTTTATGCCCCCCGAGGTAACGTATGACTGGGTGAAAAAGGACAGTATCACCAAGCCCCCCATCTGGTGCAGCGTAGACTTGCGAGACGGCAATCAGGCTTTGATCGATCCCATGAGCCTGGAGGATAAGCTGGAATTCTTCAAATTACTGGTAAAGATCGGATTCAAGGAGATTGAAGTAGGTTTCCCCGCTTCTTCCGATACCGAGTATAATTTTATCCGTGCGTTGATTGAACGCAACATGATTCCGAAGGATGTGACCATCCAGGTGCTGACCCAGGCGAGAGAGCATATCATCCGCAAGACCTTCGAGGCAGTCAAGGGTGCGCCCCATGCGGTCATTCATCTGTACAATTCTACTTCCGTGGAGCAGAGAGAACAGGTATTCAAGAAGGATAAGGAATCCATCAAAAAGCTTGCGGTAGACGGTGCTAAAATGTTAAAGACCTTGGCTGATGAGACCGAGGGCAACTTTACCTTCGAGTACAGCCCGGAGAGCTTCTCCCAGACAGAAGTAGACTATGCATTGGAAGTCTGCAATGCTGTTCTGGATGTATGGAAGCCCACTGCTGACCGCAAGGCGATCATTAATCTGCCTACTACTGTGCAGGTGGCAATGCCTCATGTATTCGCCTGTCAGGTAGAATATATGCATAAGCATTTGAAATATCGTGACAATGTAGTCCTCAGTGTACATCCTCATAACGACAGAGGCTGCGGCATCAGTGATGCGGAGTTCGGCGTATTGGCCGGAGCAGACCGTGTAGAGGGTACTTTGTTCGGCAACGGCGAGCGTACCGGTAATGTGGATCTGGTAACGGTTGCATTGAATATGATGTGTCACGGTGTGGATAGCGGACTGGATTTCTCTCACATCATGGAGATCCGCGAGGCATACGAGAACTTCACCGGTATGAAAGTACATGAGAGAGTTCCGTATGCCGGAGATCTGGTATTTACCGCATTTTCCGGTTCGCATCAGGATGCCATCAGCAAAGGTATGGCATGGCAGAAGGAAGGCAAGACCGGCAAGCGCTGGGATATTCCTTATCTGCCCATCGATCCTGCGGATGTGGGAAGAGAGTACGAATCCGATGTTATCCGTATCAACAGTGTATCCGGTAAGGGCGGTGTCGCATTCGTATTGAAGCAGCAGTTTGGCTTCTCATTGCCGGCAGCCATGAAGGAAGAGGTCGGATATCTGGTTAAAGGTATCTCCGACAGACGTCATCAGGAATTACTTCCCAAGGAGATCTACGCGATCTTCGAGGAAAATTATATTTACCCTCGCAGCATCTTCAATGTTCCGGAATGCCACTTTAAGCAGGAGAACGGTATTCAGGCTGAAGTGACGATCGAGCAGGGCGGAGCTGCCAGAACGATCACCACTATGGGTAATGGTCGTCTGGATGCAGTCAGCAATGCCATCAAGACATACTTCGGTATCACTTATGAATTGTCTGTGTACGAAGAGCATGCAATTTCCAGAGGTTCCAACTCCAAGGCAGCAACCTATGTAGGCATCGTCCACGACGGTAAGTTCTACTGGGGTGTCGGCGTGGATGAAGATATTATCAAGAGTTCCATTGCCGCGCTGGTATCCGCAGTGAACAAGCTGGCAGCAGAGCAGCATATCACTTCCGGCAGAGAAGAGAGAATCGTTGAAATTATCAGCTTTATCCAGAAGCACTACGTAGATGTTACGCTGGATACGCTGGTAGATACGTTCCATCTCTCCAAGCCTTACCTGTCCAAGTATATTAAGGAGAAGGCCGGTATGACCTTCCAGGAAGTTGTAAGGGAAGAACGTATGAAGAAGGCAAGAATGCTCTTAAAGGAGACCAACCAGACGGTAGAGACCATTGCAGCCAATGTGGGTTACGAAAATGTAGAGCATTTTAACCGCCTGTTCAAAAAGGCTTATGATATGACGCCGGTACAGTATCGGAAGCAGAGTGCGGAATAAAATACGCCAAAGAACTGCGCCATGCACATTCGCAGGCGCTAAAGCACCTGCTTCATGTACGGCTGTCGCCGTATAAAAGCAAAAACAAAAACACGTCCCTGTGAGCAAGCTCCCGGGACGTGTTTTTGTTTCCGCTTTTGCATGACTTGTAGCTTTTAACATAATGACAGGTCTGAAAAACAAAAATAGGTAGAAATATTTGTTTTTTTCGATTATGATGAAAACATAGAGCAAGAGAATTCGCATCGCAGCATCGATGGATGCGACAGGAGTGAGAACATATAAATGGACGGGGCTTACACAGTAAGCAGATAGGAGCAGAAAATGGAAATGAAAGAGACGATTCTGAAGACTTTCGCAGAAGTATTTGGAGATGCAGAGGGCGCAAAGGTTTATTTCGCACCGGGACGTGTGAATCTGATCGGTGAACATACCGACTATAACGGCGGTCATGTATTTCCCTGTGCGCTGACCATCGGTACCTATGGTGTGGCAAGAAAGAGAAACGATAATAAGCTGCGTTTTTATTCCATGAATTTCGGACACCTGGGAGTGATCGAGTCTTCTCTGGAGGATCTGGTGCCCAGCAAGGAAGCAGGCTGGACGAATTATCCCAAGGGAGTGATCTGGGCGTTCGGTGAGAAAGGCATGAAGGTAACTTCCGGTATGGATCTGCTGTTAAACGGTAACATTCCCAACGGTTCCGGATTGTCTTCTTCCGCATCCGTAGAGGTACTGACCGGTTATATTCTGAGAGATTTCTTCGGATTTGACGTGACCAATCAGGATCTGGCACTGATCGGACAGTTCTCCGAGAACAAATACAACAAGGTAAACTGTGGTATCATGGATCAGTTTGCTATTGCAATGGGTAAAAAGGACAACGCGATTTTCCTGGATACCGCAACGTTGGAGTATGAGTATGCACCGATCCATCTGGAGAATGCGAAGATCGTGATCGCATGCAGTAACAAAAAGAGAGGTCTGGGAGATTCCAAGTACAATGAGCGCCGCAGTGAGTGTGAGACTGCACTGGCAGAGCTGCAGCAGGTAGTGAAGATCAAGACGCTGGGTGATCTGGACGAGGAAACCTTCGAGAAGTTCAAGGCAATCATCAAGAGCGATGTCCGCAGAAAGCGTGCAAAGCATGCGGTATACGAGAATCAGAGAACAATCCGTGCCGTAGAAGCATTGAAGAATAACGACGTGAAGCTGTTCGGTGAGCTGATGAACGCTTCCCATGTATCCCTGCGTGACGATTATGAAGTAACCGGTATTGAGCTGGATACACTGGTAGAGGAAGCATGGAAGGTAGACGGTGTCATCGGATCCCGTATGACCGGCGCAGGCTTCGGCGGTTGTACCGTAAGTATTGTAAAAGATGAAGCAATCGACACCTTTATCGAGCAGGTAGGCAAGGCATACAAGGAAAAGATCGGTTATGCGGCTGACTTTTATGTAGTAGAGATCGGTGACGGCCCCCAGACTCTGTAAAGTAAGGTAAATGGCGCCCCGGTACGGAAATTTTCTTATTACAAAATCAGTGTGCCGGAACCTGTTGTGATAGAAATGTAATTAACAAAAACGGGTCAGAACAATGCTGCGGGAAACTCTGTGGCAGAATGGAGAGAAAATGGATATTCAGGTATTAATTCGTAAATTAGTATCCTACGGAGTACAGACAGGACTGGTTCCGGAGGAGGATGTGATCTATACGACCAACCGTCTGTTGGAGTTGTTCGAACTGGATGAACTGGAAGAACGCGACAATGTGACTATGCGTGAAGATGAACTGGAAGAGGTTCTGAAGGGCATGTTGGATTATGCTTACGAAAAAGGAATTCTCAAGGAGAACAGTGTCGTATACCGTGATCTTTTTGATACAAAGATCATGGGACTTCTGATGCCCCGACCCAGCGAAGTGATCCGTCATTTCCATGAGCTGTACGATCAGGTATCTCCCGAAGCTGCGACCGATTATTATTACAAGTTGAGCAGAGATTCTGATTATATCCGCCGCTATCGTATCTGCAAGGATATGAAATGGGTGACCCCGACCAAATACGGTGACCTGGATATCACCATTAACCTGTCCAAGCCGGAAAAGGATCCCAAGGCGATCGCTGCAGCAAAGCTGGCAAAGCAGTCCGGCTATCCGAAATGTCTGCTGTGTCGTGAAAACGAGGGCTATGCGGGCCGTGTGAACCATCCTGCCCGTCAGAATCACCGTATCATTCCGGTAACGATCAACGGCAGCCAGTGGGGATTCCAGTATTCTCCGTATGTATATTATAATGAGCACTGCATCGTATTTAACTCTCAGCATGTGCCTATGAAGATTGAGCATGCAACCTTCTGTAAGCTGTTTGATTTCGTAAAGCAGTTCCCTCATTATTTTGTAGGTTCCAATGCGGATCTGCCCATCGTAGGCGGCTCCATCTTAAGCCACGATCATTTCCAGGGTGGTCATTACGAGTTTGCCATGGCGAAAGCTCCTGTAGAAAGAACCTTTTCTGTAGCTGGTTTCGAGGATGTGGCTGCCGGTATTGTGGCATGGCCTATGTCCGTGATCCGTCTCAGCGGCGCGGATACCGACCGCATCATTGCACTGGCAGATGTGATCCTGAACAAGTGGAGAGAATATACGGATGAAGAGGCATTTATCTATGCCTACACCGATAACGAACCTCATAACACAATTACTCCCATTGCCAGAAAAAGGGGAGACAGGTTCGAACTGGATCTGGTGCTGCGTAACAATATCACCACAGAGGAGCATCCGCTGGGAGTCTATCATCCCCATGCAAAGCTGCATCATATCAAAAAAGAGAATATCGGTCTGATCGAGGTTATGGGTCTGGCGGTACTGCCTGCCCGCCTGAAGGGTGAGATGGCGCATCTGAAGGAAGCAATCCTCGCCGGTAAAGACTTAAGAGCTGATGAGGAATTGGCAAAGCATGCAGACTGGGTAGACGAGTTCCGTCCGAAATACGATGCGATTACTGCAGAGAACATCGACGGTATCGTAGAGAAGGAGATCGGTCTGGTATTCATGCAGGTATTGGAAGATGCCGGCGTATATAAGAGAACCGAGGAAGGCCAAAAAGCATTCGACAGATTTGTGCAGTCGTTATAGTAAGAAGAACAGGGGATTTGGCAGGGAAAGGCTTGCTGATCCCCTGTTTTTCTATACTTGCACCAATGATATGCAGAGGCGTATAATAAGCCCATGAAATTTTTATTAATAGCAATCAACGCAAAATTCATACATTCCAATCCTGCCATCTACAGCCTGCGGGCATGCGCGGGTGAAGAATTGCAGCCCTATGTGGAACTGGCAGAGTTTACGATCAACGAATCTCTCGAGACGATACTGGAGGGGATCTGGAAGCGTCAGCCGGATGTGATTGGCTTTTCCTGTTATATCTGGAACTGGAAGATGGTGCAGGAGATTCTGGCAGAGCTGCCGAAGATTCTGTCGGAGACGGAGATCTGGTTGGGAGGACCGGAAGTTACTTATGACGGACCGGGATTATTAAAAAAATTTCCGCAGGTCACCGGGATCATGGTGGGGGAAGGAGAAGCCACTTTCCGTGAGCTGTTGGGGCAATATCTGCAGGAGACAGAGGATGAGGTGAATCCGGACGGCTCGCAAAAGAGGCGGAAATCGACAGAGCAGGCGGATCAGGAAGACGGTCAAGAGAGCGGATTGCAAATGCAACGGCAAATACAGCAGCAAAAGGGGAAACAGATCGCAGAACGCTTCGGGCAGATTCCGGGTCTCTGCCTTGCTTCCGGTTACACGCAGCCCAGAGCACTCACGAATCTGACAACACTTCCTTTTCTTTATGAGGACATGGAGCCTTTTACGAACCGTATTATCTACTACGAGACCAGCAGAGGCTGTCCATACCGGTGCAGCTACTGTCTGTCGTCCATAGATAAAAAAGTAAGATTACGTGACATCAGTGTCGTAAAGAAAGAATTGCAGTTTTTCCTGGATCAGAAGGTAAAACAGGTGAAGTTTATTGATCGTACCTTCAACTGTGACCACAAGCATGCCATGGAGATCTGGCAGTATATTTACGAACATGACAATGGCGTCACTAACTTCCATTTTGAAATCTCCGCAGATATTCTACGCGAAGAAGAGATTGCTCTGCTGAATCGTTTTCGTCCGGGACTGGCGCAGCTGGAGATTGGTGTACAGTCCACGAATCCGGAGACCATTCATGCGATCCATCGCGTGATGGATGTGGACAAACTGGAGAGAATCGTGGCAGCCATCCATCGGGGACACAATATTCATCAGCATCTGGATCTGATCGCAGGACTGCCTTATGAAGATTATGAGAGCTTTGGCAGATCCTTTGACCGTGTCTACGGCATGCAGCCGGAGCAGTTACAGCTGGGATTTTTAAAAGTATTAAAAGGTTCGGATATGCACGAACATGCACAGGAATATGGAATCCGCTATCTGGAGCAGCCGCCGTATGAAGTGCTCTATACCAACTGGATCAGTTACGGAGAGATCCGGAGACTGAAACGGATCGAAGAGATGGTGGAGCTGTATTATAACAGTGGTCAGTTTACGCATACACTGCCTTTCCTGGAAAAAGCATTTCCGGGAGCTTTTGCCATGTATGAGGCATTGGCGGATTTCTATCAGGAGCAGGGGTATTTTACCAACAGTCCGGCCAGATCCTATCGTTATCAGATATTGCTTGCGTTCGCAGGAGAACACGATCCGGAGAATAGCGAGATCTACAGAGAGCTTCTGACGTACGACATGTATCTGAGGGAGAATCTAAAGAGCAGACCAGCCTTTGCCGTGGATTATACGGAAAGTACAAAAGAAGAGATCCGACAGTTCTACCAGACGGAAGAACAGGAGAGAAAATATCTGCCGGCATACACACAATATGACTGGAAACAGTTAAGCCGGATGACACATTTGGAACCTTTTTGCTATCCTGTGTGGGATATGACAATAATGTCAGATTATAGAAATCATCAGAAAGACGATCAGGCAGATCGGAAGCCCCGGTTTGTGCTTTTTGATTATCAGTCGAGAAATCCTTTGAACTATGAGGCAATGACACAGGTAATCATAAAAAGGCAAGAATAGAAGAAATATGAGGAAGAAAGTATGCTTGACACATATGTCAGTATAGATCTGGAGACCACGGGACTGCATCCGAAAAAAGACCGGATCATAGAGATCGGAGCCATCCGCGTGGAACAGGGAGAGATTACAGAAGAATTTTCTACATTTGTGAATCCCGGACGGAAACTGGAAGAACGGATCACAGAGATCACCGGCATCCGGGATGAGGATCTGGAAGGTGCGCCGGAATTGGATGAGGTGTTTCCAAAGCTTTTGGGATTTCTGGGAGAGTTGCCGCTTTTGGGACATCGCATATTATTTGATTATTCTTTTTTGAAAAAGGCTGCGGTGGACAGGAAAGTGAATTTTGAAAAATGCGGAGTGGATACCTTGCTGATCGCCAGAAAATATCTACCGGAACTGCCACATCGGAATCTGGAATATCTATGTAAATATTATGAAATTCCGCATCACGCCCACAGGGCGTTGGAGGATGCAAAGGCAACGGACAGGCTGTTTCGGCAACTGGGAGAATTGTTTTATGAAGTAAAAATGAGCGCAGAAACAGCAGAATCCCCACAGTCCGCAGAAGATGCGGCAAAAGCAATGATAGCGGCAAATAGTTTATTTGTGCCGCAGCCGCTGATTTTCCGGGTAAAAAGAGATACTCCCGCGACGAAACCGCAAAAAGAGTGGTTATATCGTTTACAGGAGCAGCATAAGATAACCTTGGAGGTCGATGTGGAAAAGCTTACCCACAGTGAGGCGAGCAGGCTTGCGGATAAGATTCTTGCAACGTACGGACGATAGATTTTTGTAATGCGGAGCGGAGCGTCTCTGCCTGCCGGATCAGTCCGGCGATTTTGTCATATTCCGCCCGGTCTGCATAAATCTGTGCCAGAGCATAGTAAGTATGGCTGACATCCGTGCCGATAGAAATCGCATAGGCAAGAACCGTTTCAGCTTCCGCTGTCAGGCCGGCTTTCAGGAGAAGCTCTGCCCATTGCTGCAGGGTACGTACCAGGGTAGTGTAATTCTGGTCGTACTGGGAGAGCGGCGTGATATTGGCAGTGCCGTATTCCAGCTTTAAGTCGGTATTCGTAAATCCGGTGAGGTTTACAATCGGCTGCGAGGACAGATAAGTGATAAGCTCCTCATATTCTCCGGCTTTTTCATCCTCCGGGAGTGCATGCATGGGAAGTTTATCCAGAGGGATTTTGATATAATCCAGACCGTCCAGAGATTTTTTACGGACAGAGTTGGCTTTTTTCTCCCGGTCCCAGAATTCCTTCTCTTTTTGTTCAGCGATGGCACGCTGGCGTCTGGAAGATGACGCCACGATGATGATGGTATACACAAAGACAATAAATATGATTAAACTTGCCAAAAACTTTAAACTCATATATAATATCCTTTCAGAAACAAATCAGAAACAAAGGCTTTTTTGGAAGATTTTACGGAGGTTTCGCCCATGTTCAATATGAATAATAAAAAGGTAAAACAGCGCGTTTCGGCAGTCATTATTGTACTGCTGGTAATCGCTATGATCGTTCCTACTATAACATCTATTTTTTACTAATTCAACTGTAGTGGGAGTATAGGAAGTGTTGCAGGTTGCGGAAAGGCGTGACTGATATTATGAAAAAATTGTATCGTAAGGGAATGCAGGGTATCTTGTTGCTGACGCTGACATTGCTGTTCGGCATGACAGTGCAGGCGAAGACAGAGGATACCATTAAAACAGGGATTTATGCGGGAGATGTGGAGCTGTCCGGCATGACGGCACAGGAAGCAACCGCAGCCGTTAAGAGTTATATCGAAAATTTGAACGAGGTGGAGATCACACTGATCGCAGCGAACGACCATGAAGTGACGACCACGGCAGGCAATTTAGGTGTGACCTGGAAAAATCCGGAACTGGTGGAGGAAGCACTGGAACTGGGAACGCATGGAAACGTAATCGAGCGCTACAAGATTCTGATGGATCTGCAGCATGAAAATTATGTATATCCGATCGAACTGGATTTTGATCTGCAGGCGATCAATGACCTGTTGACCAAATGTACAAAATATGATCAGGAAGCCATCAATGTCTCCTTAAAAAGAGACGGTGGCAAGTTTCAGGTGATTGAAGGACAGACAGGATATGTACTGGATGTCGAGAAGTCGATCGACACGGTGTACGATTATCTGACAGAAGAATGGAATCATGAGGCGTGCAGCATTCCCCTGGAAATCGTAGTGGATGAGCCGCAGGGCAGTGCCGAGGAACTGGCACAGGTAACGGATGTACTGGGAAGCTTTACCACATCCTATAAGACTTCCGGATCCTCCAGAAGCGCAAACGTGGCGAACGGATGCAGCCTGATCAACGGCACGACTTTGTATCCCGGAGAGGAATTTTCCACTTATAAGACAGTATCTCCTTTCTCCGAGGCAAACGGATATTACATGGCCGGTTCTTATGTCAGCGGTAAAGTGGTAGACAGCCTGGGCGGAGGCATCTGCCAGGTATCCACCACATTGTATAATGCGGTATTGCTTGCGGAACTGGAAGTAACAGAGCGTTATAACCATTCCATGATCGTAGGCTATGTGGATCCGTCTGCGGATGCAGCCATCGCGGAGAGCTCCGGCAAGGATTTCAAGTTTGTAAACAATACGGATTATCCGATTTATATAGAAGGATATACCCATGACAAGCAGATCACTTTCAATATCTACGGTAAAGAGACCAGAGCTGCCGGACATTCGGTCCGTTATGAAAGTGAAGTGCTGGAAGTGATCAATCCTCCGGCAGATCAGATTTATGCAGATGCCGGTCAGCCTATCGGCTATATCGTGACAGAGAGTGCTCATATCGGCTATAAGGCGAGACTGTGGAAGATCACGACGGAAAACGGTGTGGAAGTCAGCAGAGAGCAGGTCAACAGCAGCAACTACAAGATGGTGCCCCGCAGTGCTACCGTGGGTACGGCTACATCCGATCCGCAGGCTTATGAAGAGATCATGGCAGCAATCAGTACTGCCAATATTGATCATGTGAAAAATGTAGCAGCGGCATTGAACGCAAGAGCGGCAGCGGCTGCCGGACAGACAGAAATCGTAGACGACTAAAGGTGAGACAGCAGACATGAAGAGCGGCAAGGTACCCGTGAACGTCTTGAAACGTTCCGTTCTCAGACAACTGAAAAATAAAAGGTCGGAAATTGCAAATAGCGCAGGTCTGGGGGCAGACTGCGCTATTTTTCAGCCTATTTCCGGGGGACGAATGGTGACTTGTGTGCAGGAAGGTGTCGTGGAGCTTCAGTGCGAGAACGATCTGGCAGAGGTTCAGAGAGAGGATCTGTCCGTGATGCCGATGCGCCGTATTTTCCAGAAAAGTGCCAATAATCTGGCGGCAGCGGGCGCGGAGCCTGTGGCGGCGGAACTGGTGATCTTCCTGCCGGAGAGCGTGGAAGAGCCGGAACTCAAGGCGCTGATGGCAGAAGCGGAAGCGGCGGCCGAGGAGTTGAATATCCAGATCATCGGCGGACAGACCAGAGTAAGCAGTGCGGTTCGTCAGCCAATTGCAACGGTAACGGGATACGGAATCATAAAAGACAATGCGACGGAAGAAGATGCCGATTCCGGCAGGGTAGCAACTGAGAAGCGGAAAACAGCAATGAATCAGAACCTGGCGGGACAGGATATTATCATTACGAAATGGATCGGCTTGGAAGGCACCGCGGATCTGGCGGCCCGGAACCAGGAAGGACTCCTGACGAGATACCCGGCGTATCTGGTGGAAGAAGCTGCGGCGTTTGACCGGTATTATTCTATTTTGCCGGAGGCCGCTACCGCCGTGAAGTCCGGCGGTTGTACCATGCATGATGCTTCCGAGGGCGGCATTTTCGCCGGCCTGTGGGAGATGGCAGAGGGTGCAGGTGTTGGACTGACAATAGATATGAAGAAGCTTCCTCTCAGACAGGAGACAGTGGAGGTATGTGAATTCTGTAATGTAAATCCGTATGAACTCAGATCCGGCGGCAGCCTGATCATTGCAAGTCCGGAGGGAACCGCAGTGGTGGAAGCACTGGCGGCAGAGGGAATTCCGGCAGTGATCGTAGGAAGATTTACAGACAGTAATGAACGACTGATTCTGAATGAGGACGAAGTTCGTTATATGGATCGTCCTCAGAGAGATGAGATTTATAAAAGCGTGTAAAATTCTGAATCCACCCCTTATGTAAGGGAAAATGCAATATAAAAGTTATAAAGGAGATAGAGGCATGAGAGAAGAATTATTAGCGATCATAGAGAAGAACAGCAGGATCGATCTGAAGGAACTGGCAGTGATCCTGGGTGTGGAAGAGATCGATGTGGTAAATGAGATTGCAGCACTGGAAGCAGAAGGCGTTATCTGCGGATATCATACCCTGATCAACTGGGAAAAAACAGATATTGAGAAAGTAAGCGCACTGATCGAGGTACGTGTGACTCCCCAGAGAGGACAGGGGTTTGACAGCATTGCCGAGCGTATCTACAAATATCCCGAAGTACGCAGTGTATATCTGATGTCCGGAGCTTATGATCTGATGGTCATTCTGGAAGGCAAGACCCTGCGAGAGGTATCCAATTTTGTATCTGACAAGTTGTCTACACTGGATTCCGTACTTAGCACTGCGACCCATTTCATCCTGAAGAAATACAAGGATCACGGAACCGCATTTGCTGTAAAAAAAGAAGATGAAAGAGAGATGATCACCCCATGAGAAATCCATTAGCTGATAAAGTAGTGGATATCAAACCATCGGGTATCCGCAAATTTTTTGATATTGTAAGTGAGATGCAGGATGCAATCTCTCTCGGTGTGGGAGAACCGGACTTCGACACTCCCTGGCACATCCGGGATGAGGGCATCTATTCCCTGGAAAAGGGAAGAACCTTTTACACCTCCAATGCAGGTCTGAAGGATCTGCGTCAGGAGATCTGCAACACGATCCAGAGAAAACAGGGTGTAACCTATGACTGGCAGCACGAAGTGCTGGTAACGGTCGGTGGTTCCGAGGCTATCGACATCGGACTGCGTGCCATGTGTAATCCGGGCGATGAAGTATTGATCCCGCAGCCCAGTTATGTCTCCTATGAACCCTGTGCGGTCCTGGCAGGAGCAACGCCGGTGATCATTGATCTGAAGGCGGAGAATGAATTCCGCCTGACTGCAGAGGAACTGGAAGCAGCGATCACGGACAAGACAAAAGTGTTGATCCTTCCTTTCCCGAACAACCCTACCGGTGCCATCATGGAGAAGTCTGATCTGGAAGCCATTGCGAAAGTTATCGAAGAACATGACATTTTTGTTATATCTGACGAGATCTATTCTGAGCTTACTTATAAAGAGAAGCATGTGTCCATCGTCAGCCTGCCCGGCATGAAGGAGCGTACCATTTACATTAACGGTTTCTCCAAGGCTTATGCCATGACCGGTTGGAGACTGGGCTATTGCTGCGGACCGGCTGCTATCATCCAGCAGATGACGAAGATCCATCAGTTTGCCATTATGTGTGCACCTACCACCAGCCAGTATGCGGCAGTGGAAGCACTGAAAAACGGAGATCCCGACATCGAGGAAATGCGCACGGCCTATAATCAGAGAAGACGCTTTCTGATGAATGCGTTTCGTGAGATGGGTCTGGAATGCTTTGAGCCTTACGGCGCATTCTATGTATTCCCCTGCATCAAGGAATTCGGCATGACCAGTGAAGAATTTGCCACCCGTTTCCTGGAGGAGGAAAAAGTAGCTGCTGTACCCGGAACCGCATTCGGTGACAGTGGCGAGGGGTATCTTAGAATCTCCTATGCGTACTCCCTGGAGAAACTGAAGATTGCTATCGGCAGACTGGGACATTTCGTAGAAAAATTAAGAGCAGAACAAAATAATAAATAGGGCATTTTTAAGTAACTATCCGGAATCGCAGTCCATAAGCGGTGCCGGATAGTTACTATGCTGTAGAGGATAAATTATGCATATGATATTACACCAGCCTGCACTGGAAAGAGTGCTATTCTTCAATTATTAATCTGTTTTTATCGGCAAGATATAAAAGGATTTTAAAAGCAAAAAACTTGAGATATATTGCCGATAATGATATAATATTTCCGGTGAGCCGTTTTACGGAGGTTATGTATGAAATATGTAAATGTTAACGAAATAGCTGCAAAATGGAATTTATCAGAAAGAAGTGTAAGAAATTATTGTGCCCATGGAAAAATTCCGGGTGTAATTCTTGATGGGAAAACATGGAGGATTCCGGAGGATGCCGTAAAGCCGGTCAGAAAGAAACGAGCAGAAAAAATAGCAAATGATCTTTTGACCAGATTAAAAATGGAAAAGGAAGCAGGGATACCGGGAGGAATCTATCATAAGGTTCAGATCGAACTGACATATAATTCGAATCGTATGGAAGGCAGCCGCTTGACCCATGATCAAACCAGATATATTTTTGAAACAAATACGATTGGAATTCAGGATGAAGTTGTGAATGTGGATGACATTGTTGAAACAGCCAATCATTTCCGATGCATTGATCAAATAATAGAGTTAGCAAACTATCCCCTGAGTGAAGCGTTTATTAAACAGATACATTATATTATGAAATCCGGAACTTCAGATAGTAGAAAAACGTGGTTTGCTGTTGGTGAGTATAAACGTTTTGAAAATGAAGTCGGTGGAAGCGCAACAGCAAAGCCCGCCGATGTACCCGGAGAAATGCGGAAATTATTAAGTAGATATAATCTTTCAAAACAAAAGGCGTTGAAGGAAATAATACAATTTCATTATGAATTTGAGAAGATACATCCTTTTCAGGATGGAAATGGCCGTGTTGGAAGATTAATTATGTTTAAGGAGTGTCTCCGTAATGGAATTACCCCTTTTATTATAGAGGATGATATAAAAGAATTCTACTATCGGGGTCTGAAGGAATGGAAGAACGAACAGGGATATCTTATGGATACTTGTCTGACTGCGCAGGATAGATTTAAGGTATACCTGGATTATTTTGGACTGGAATATAAGGATTAAAAATTATATTTTCTTCGGAATCAGGAATGAATTCAAATCTTAATTGCATACCCAGTCCCTGAGCCAGCTTCTGGACTCATTAGCGGACGAATATCCTGCAAAACAGGATATAAAGTGCGATAGCACGAATTCGTGAGCTTATGATTGATATAAAAGAAGACAGATAAATTGAGGTGAACTATGGATTATCCCAAAACGATGACGAAGATCCCTATGCTGACAGAGCTCTATCGCAAGTACGTAAAAGATTGTTGGGAGTATCAACAGGAGAAGTGCCGGAAATCGCATTTTCTCAGATAGATAAAGTCCTGTATCAGTTAGATAAGGAAAAAGGTAATAAAGTAATATATTAATTGAGCAATAGAACGAAAAGGAGAATTATGCATATTATATTACACCAGCCGGAGATCCCGGCAAATACCGGAAATATCGGAAGAACCTGTGTGGCTACCGGCACCAGCCTGCATCTGATCGAGCCGTTAGGCTTCCGCTTAAATGAAAAAGAGATCAAGAGAGCCGGTATGGACTACTGGCAGCATCTGGATGTCACCAGGTATATGAATTTTCAGGAGTTCCGGGAAATGCATCCCGGAGCGAAGATCTGGATGGCAACCACAAAAGCACACCAGACCTACACCGATGTGAAATTCGGACCGGACGATTACATCATGTTCGGCAAGGAAAGCGCCGGAATCCCCGAAGAGATCCTGGTAGAGCATGAAGAGACCTGCATCCGTATCCCTATGCTTCCCGAGATCCGTTCCCTGAATCTGTCCAATTCCGTAGCCATCGTGCTCTACGAGGCACTCAGACAGCAGGGGTTTGAGAGCATGCAAAGGGATGGAGAATTGCACAGACTGCACTGGAAGGAGTGAAGTTATGCAGATCCATGATACAGCATTTATAGCTCCCGGTGCGGTGGTGCAGGGAGATGTGACGATCGGAGAAAACAGCGGAATCTGGTACAATGCGGTTGTCCGGGGAGACCGGGATTCTATCGTGATCGGAAGAGAGAGCAATATTCAGGACAATGCGGTCGTACATCTGGGCAGCGGATATCCGGTGGAGATTGGGGATCATGTGACCATAGGCCACGGTGCGATCATTCATGGCTGTAAGATCGGCGACAATACCATGATCGGCATGGGTGCGATTCTGATGAACGGCTGTACGATCGGGAAAAACTGCATCATCGGCGCCGGAGCACTGGTGACACAGAATGTGGAGATACCGGATAATTCCCTGGTTATCGGTAATCCCGGAAAAGTAAAACGTGCTGTTACCGAAGAAGAGATCCGGTGGAATCTGGAAAATGCACGTATTTATGTAGAGGAAGCACAAGAAGAGAAAAGAGCACTGTCCTAGCGGAAGTGCTCTTTTGCATATTCCATATCCTGTACCAGTTCCAAGGTCCCCAGATACTGCTCCTCTTTATCGCGGACAGCGTAATAAGTTACCAGAAAAGTCCGGCCGCCCTTGTCCATCCAGACCGGCACCTGATCCAGGGTTCCGGCACGGAATTCTTCGATGATGTGACGCACCTTCTGTTCAATCTTAGGAGGATGGCAGGTGAAGACTTCGCGGCCCAATGCCATGCCGGGGCGTTTGAATACCTTGGACCCTTCGTTAAAATAACGGTTGACGTTGTCGATGTCCACGAAAGAAATCTCCAGAGGAATCGTATTCAGCATGGCTGTCAGCTGCGACAATGTCAGACTGCCTCCGGGGAGATGGATCCGGGTCTCACCGCCCACGAAAGCGTGTTCCGCAGACATGGTATCTGCTTCAGAAGCGTTGCTATGCAGATAGGTTTCCGCGGCTTCCCAGGTGTCTCCCCTGACACCGAAGCATTCGGAATAGTCTTTGGCATCCCGATAGATCTGGTACCACTCTTCCTCTGTGAAATTAAGCGCACAGTTGGGGAAGAGGATATTGGATTCCTTGTAGATCATCTCTTCCATGCGGGTGAGTACTGCTTTCAGACGTTGCCTCCGGGCATCTGTTGACTTTTGATCCCTTTGCTTCGCCAGAGCATTGAGTTCATCCCGGATCTCGTCATCCACAGTCCACATGACCGCAGAGGGGCCGCTGATCCCATATTGTACATTCAGATGTGGATAAAGCAAGTCACCTTTCTTGGCATAGTGGATAGCAATCTGGCGTAGCTCATTTAATGATCCGTCATTTATTGTTCCATTTTCCAGAACCTGCTTCGCGCGGGCAATCAGATTTTCCAGTGCTGCATTTTCCAGCGTAAAAGTCTGCAGGGGATGCCCGGAGATCTGGATCAGGGCGGCAGCAGCGGAAAGACGCTTGTCTTTCATGTTTTCTGCGTGGAGTTTCTGCGCATTGAGAGAATGAACTGCGGCTTTTTCGGCATTGGCGATTTTCTCTTCTGTGGTGGAACCATGGAACAGCGCGGAATGAACATCACAAAGCCGTTGTAATTCTCCGATGGAGGTGCCTTCCCGCAGCAACTCCTGCTCTGCCTGCATGATGTCTGCGGGATCTACATCCTTGCACTCTCTGACGAAATCTGTCTGGACACTTTCCAGGGCTTCTCCTTTATTTAAACGTTGTAAGTATGACTTTATTTTATTTTTCATATAAAAATTCCTCCGGATATAGTATGTTCCGGAGGAATTTCAGTTATGCCTATTTTTGTAGTTACAGCATTAAAAATTATCGTAATGCGAATCAATATAATCACAATCCACGATCAATACATAGAAAACGGAGCCGTAATATTCGCTCTCCACGATACGGCCAAAGTCCAGAACGGTCTTATAGGAGCCGGTCTTTGTGGCGAGGCGGTATTTCACGTAATCGTTATCTCCGTCGCAGTGGGACTCAATCTGATCCCAGATACTTTTCTCGATCTTCGTATAATCCTCCGGATGCACCAGATTGCTGAATTTACGGTGAGTGAACTGCATAAAGTCATTCAGGTCGGTACATCCCGTGAGGTGAATCATTTCCCGGTTCGCGAACAGAATGCGTTCGTCTGTTTTGTCTGCTTTATAGATAAAAAAGGCACCGGGCAGGTTACTGGAGATATCGTCCAGTTCGAATCCAAGCTGTGTCCGCTTGGAAGTGTGGAAGCTGCTCTTGTAGCAGAGACAGCTGTGCTTTCCGCCAAGCTTTACCTCGTACAGTGCCATATCCGCGTAACGAAGCAGATCGGAGATTTTCTCTGCGTGGGTGGGGTATTCGGCGTAACCTATGGAAATACCGTAGTTATGCGTCTGGCCTTTGCTCTCAAAAGTCCGTGAGGAATTGCTGAATGCCTCGATTCGGGGGCTTGCCTCTTCCACATTGCAGTCCTTCAGGAGGATGCAGAATTCATCGCCGCCATTTCGACCGAGAATCGCATTTTCGGGAAAGGTTTGCCGCATGGAATCCGCCAGCTGCTGTAATACACGGTCTCCCACAGCATGACCGTACATATCGTTAATGAATTTAAAATTATCGACATCCAACAGGATTCCGACACAGGATTTGACATCAGATTTACGCAGATAAGAGTCTGCCTGTTCATCGAAGCCGGTACGGTTTAACAGCCCTGTCAGACCATCCGTCAGGGAGAGCTGACGGAATTTACGTCGTTGCTCTCTCATGATTAAAAATGCAATCGTGAGAGTCTCCAGCAGGAGAATCATGCAGCCTCCGCAGATAAAGATGAACGGAAGCTTTTTGTCTTTCTGCCAGCCGCCTTTTGGCATGACATCCAGCTGCCAGGTACAGCCGCCGAGTTCAAACGTGTAAGAAACCGGATCTGTCAATTCTGCACCGGAACGGTCAATCACTTTGAAATCATCTGTGAGCGGAGAGGACGTTTTAGATAAACTGTATTCATATCCAAAGTTCGTGAGGGCGTTTACGGAATCTATATAAATGTCCGGAACACGGATGATGACGATGGTCAATCCCCAGAAGGTGCTGTTGCCGTTTTCATCCTGCAGGAAGACCGGATTGCGGATCGCAATTCCCTGACCGCCCTGCTTGAGTTCAAAAGGACCCTGCATGACTACAATATTGTTGTCAATTCCGTAGTTTACGATATCACCGCGAGTCTCATCATGAATCAGATCGATCTTACCGGCCTCGTTGCGGGCTTCCGGATAGATCTCGGTGACGATACCGTTCGGAGCCAGTTGGATGCTCTGGACATAATCCGCCATCATATACTGTGCAACCACATCAAACTTATCAATATTGCCATCCTCGCTGATCAGGATTTGTTCCAGCGAGTCCGTGATACCGATGCCGTTGTACAGCGCATCCGTCATCTGGGTGGCATAAGTGACGGCATTCAGTTCCGCTTTTGCACGAAGCTGCTCGTAATCTGCATGACGAACGGTATGGGCAATCGTGTGCACGATACTCTCGCCGATGAGGAAGACCAGTACCGGCAGCAGCCATTTGATGTATGAAAATTTCTGATGATTGTGCTTCATATGTGATAAAAACCTCGTGATTTAATAGTGCTTAGGTTTTACAGATGTACTGAAAATTGCATTTTCATAGTATAGCACTGTCAGCTTTTTTTGTATAGTAAGTTGGCAGGAATGCAGCAGGTTTGCGTGAAAAATAAGATTTGTAGAAGCAAAAAGGAGGAAGAATCAAATCGTAAGCTCAATCATGTTGCCTTCCATAGCAACGATACAGCTCTCATAATAGCCGTCCCCCGTAGTCCGGGGGCCGCTGATCACCTCATAGCCGGCTGCCTTCAGCGTGACAGTCAGGGAGTCCACCTTTTCTTTACTGCCTACGCTGAAAGCAATGTGCGCATATCCTGTCCGGACAGCGTCTTTTGGAAGGGCTGACATTTCCGGCTTGTTCATGATCTCAAGTCGGGCACCGTCATCAAACGTAAGAAAGTAGGAGCGGAAGCTGGTATTCGGATTGTGGTAGCCGCAATTTGATTCTGCGCCAAGATACTTCTGGAAGAAATTCCTTGCTTCTTCCAGATCGTTTACATAAAGTGCAATGTGTTCGATTTTCATAGTCGTCCTCCTAAATAAATTCCTCACAGAAAGAAATATATTTCTCGGTAAATATACTTTGTTTTTCCCAGATAATATCAAAATCATGCTGCATTCGGAAGTCATCCAGAGGAATTTCTTTGATTACACCGGAATGTAATTCGGCTTCCACAGCAATTTTGTACAGAAATGAGATTCCACAGTCCTTTTTCAGCAGACTGATGATGGTGTGCATATTTTCAATTTCAGCATAATGAGGAAAATCAGAAATACGCAAACCACGGGCAATCAGACTTTGTTCCAGAATATTTCTCGTACCGGATCCTTCCTCACGTAAAAGAAGACGTTCCTGTACCAGATCACTCAGGGTATGAGGATGACCTGCAGGAAAACTATGAGATGCGGCACAGACAGCAATATAGTCCTCTGTGCTGTATTTTTTCCAAGTATAATTTTCTTTGGGATAATTACCTTCCACGATGGCAAGATGGATCTGGCCGTTGTCGAGCAGATGCAAAAGCTGTGAGGTATTACCATAATGAATATGAATATTTGTTTTGGGGTGTCGCGTTAAAAAATCGGAGAGTTTATCAACAATTGCATATTCACCGATTGTCATAGTAACACCGATAGAAAGAGATTCTGTTTCCAGACAGCTATTTTTTAATTCTTCTTTTATAGCCTTCTCATCGTTCTTCATTGTCAGCAGACGTTTCCTGAGCAGGTCTCCGGATTCGGTAAGAAAAAGACGCTTGTTTTGGTAAATAAAGAGAGGAATACCGTATTCTTCTTCCAGATAGTGAATATGCTGGGATACAGCAGGCTGAGTAATGTTTAATTGCTTTGCGGCAGTGGTAAAATTCATTGTCCGGCATACTGTGAGAAACGTTTCTATTCTAAAATCCAGCATAGGCTGCTCCTTTTATCAATAAAAATAATTTATTGTTCGATATTATTATATAATTTTACATTATGAATGTACAGAGCTATACTTTTTTCATTAAGAAAAAAGAGAGGTTGGCACTTCATGAATTTTATTAAGAAAAATTGGCGTGGTATTCTGGTTTGTCTCGTGATAGCAATACCGGCATGGATATTGGGAAAGATGTTTCCAGTAATAGGAGGCGCAATTATAGCAATTATAGCCGGAATGATCATCACCATGTTTTGGAATGACAAGGGAAAAGCAGAAGCAGGAATCAAATGGACATCGAAGATAGTACTTCAGGCAGCAGTAGTCCTGCTTGGATTTGGAATGAATCTCGGTGTGATCTTTCAGACAGGAAAACAGTCATTGCCGATTATTGTATGTACGATTACTACATCTCTTGTGATCGCCCGGATATTGCACGGATTACTTAAAGTACATACAAATACAGCGATACTGGTAGGTGTCGGGTCATCTATCTGCGGAGGTTCCGCTATTGCGGCAGCAGCGCCGGTGATTGATGCTGATGATGATGAAATAGCGCAGTCGATTGCGGTAATTTTCTTTTTCAATGTACTTGCGGCTATTTTTTTCCCGATCCTTGGAAAACTGATAGGATTTGATACGGTACATGGAGAGGCATTTGGTATTTTCGCAGGTACTGCAATCAATGACACATCATCGGTAACGGCTGCCGCATCAACATGGGACAGTATGTGGAATCTCGGAAGTGAGACATTGAATAAAGCGGTGACCGTAAAGCTTACAAGAACACTTGCGATTATACCGATTACGTTTGGATTATCATTGCTGCAGGCAAGGAAGAGTACAAAAGCAGGAAAGCAGGCTGCAAAGTTCAGCCTGAAGAAAGCATTTCCGATGTTTATATTATATTTTGTACTTGCAGCCATTTTTACCACAGTCTGTGTACATATAGGCGTGGATGTGAATGTGTTCCAGCCAGTGAAGGAGTTGTCTAAGTTTTTGATCATTATGGCAATGGCTGCAATCGGATTGAACAGTAATATCATAAAGCTCATTAAAACAGGCGGAAAGCCCATTATAGTCGGAGCATCCTGTTGGTGTGGAATTACAATTGTAAGTCTTGCCATGCAGCATGTGATGAAAATCTGGTAATTTTGGAAGATATATTAAGAATACGCAAAAGAACCGGGATACTGTCTTGTCTCCCGGTTCTTTTGATGCTTTCTGCTATTTGCCGCGATTCACCAAAGCAGTGCCATTTCCTTATTTCCCACTCATATAAAATATATCCATGGCTTTACCTGCAAATTCCGCAGTGCCTGTTCCACCGACAGCGTCAATGTTTTCCGTAAGTTCTCCACCACCGGCATACATTCTTCCAAGACCACATAAAATCTTATCGGAACAGGTATAAAAATGCTCTGTAATGTAAGCTTGAAGTTTTCTTACCTGCCGTTGCACCTGCTCATCGGCAGGGTCCATTTCCTTCATCTGCCCGAATTCGACAAATATCTGCATGAACTCATTAGCAACAGCAGCTTCCTCCTCTTTTGTCCGGTTCTTTGTTTTTTCTTCAAACTCCTTGTACTCGGCAGTCTGTCCCCACTGTTCTTTTGCGCGTTTAGAATACTCATCGATCTTTCTTGTGTCAAATGCTTTAAAATCCATATATTTCACTCCTATTCCTTTGATTCCCCGAGCGAAATTAATAAGATTTTCAAGATGCTCCTTTTTCATGGTAAGCAATGCAATCTGCTGTTCTAACGCTTTATTTCTGTCAAAATTAGGGGCATCTATGATCCTTTTAATTTCCTTAAGAGGAAATTCCAATTCCCGAAACAGTAAGATCTGCTGTAGCCGTTCCAGGGATGTATCGCCATACAACCGGTATCCGGACTCGGTATGTGCAATGGGTGATAAGAGCCCAATGGTATCGTAATATTGCAAAGTGCGTATACTCACTCCGGTCAATTTACTTACTTCATTTACTGTCATCATTGTCAATTCCTCCTCTCGATAAGCATACTTTAAACTATTACGCAAGGTAGGAGTCAATAGTAGTTACAAAATATTCTGATTTATGTTTTATCTTACAAACAGGAAGTTGTTTATTAAACCTTTTTAACCTTAACCAACAACATCATAGGTCTACG
>ERZ1034844.325-NODE-325-length-26498-cov-43.454790_pt1 | contig 26498 bp, 20 predicted proteins | sample MGYA00520594_ERZ1034844 | MGnify/ENA primary metagenome ERZ1034844 (study PRJEB33766, sample SAMN09781733) | gut metagenome | biome: gut microbiome | host: Homo sapiens | place: Madagascar | study: EMG produced TPA metagenomics assembly of the PRJNA485056 data... | reverse complement strand
CGTAATATTTAAGCCCGCAGCCTTAGCTGTTGTCTTGTCTACGAGGTCGGTCTTTTTCTCTGTGTATTCAGTCATTAGCGCACCTTCCTCCAGTTTCGGCTTGGTTACCCACACCTCGCAGCCGTCAACAGCTTTTAGCAGAACGGATTTAGGCAGCACAGTGTCGCCATCGCCCGTATAAGGGTCTATACGCCAGTGTACCCAGTATCGCTTCCACTGCGATGTCAGGGTGAAGTTCGATGCTCCGTTTGCAATACTTTGCACCACATATCCTTGGCTATTCTCAGAGTAGATACTGGCATGTACGCTGTCCTTATACATGTAAGCGTTGAGAGTACCGTTACCCTTAGCGAGAAACGAGAATACATAGTTCTTGTCTTGCCCGAGGTCGAGGTTTCTTCCGCCCGCACCAGTGAAGTGCAGAAAATCGCACATATTATTATTACTCTCGTCAGCCTTGCCGTGCGCTACTGCGTATGCGCCTTCGTATGCGTCGGCTGTTACGTCTTGAGCGAGGAGCAGATTACTCTGCTGAGTGCTTGCCACAAGCGTTCTTGTATCGTCGAGCATATTGCCGCCAACGTACTCGCAGTCTCGCTCCGATTCCGTCCATCCAGTATACTCCGTCCCTTCCTCCAGCATCGGCATGCAGAACCATGCCTGAGCGTTGAGGGTTTGTTTCGAATTTTCGTCGGCGTTATACAAGAAGATAGTAATCTCAACGAAGTCTGTATCCCCAGAGTTGAAGGTGTTCGTCACGAGCCGCCAGTTGCCATCGTTCCTCCACCACGTATTTCCCTTTGATGGTGGAATAGCAGTACCTCTCTCGTATGTAGTAGCATCCGACTTAGAATATCGCTCCGTGTACAACATCGCATGAGGATTGTCACTCTTCACCCAGCAAGAGAAGGTGTAATCGGTGTTCCTTTTTACAGGGATATTACCATATTCTCCTCGCCAAAAAAGTCCATAATACTGGAAACTGTCACTCGCAGTAACGCTGAATCTAACCGCGTTCATTCCGTTCATGCCTGTCATTGTCGGTTGAAAACGAGGGTTGCAATCTATGAGCCCGTCTCGTGTGAAGGCTGTGCCATATAGCAGATTCCGTCGTCCCGCTTTCTTCTTACTAACGCTCAATGTTATATCTTCAGCCGTCTGTGTAATCTTAGAATCAAGGGTCTCTAATCCGCTTTGCATCGTCCTTTGCAGAGAAGTTATTTCTGTCTTAAACTGTTTGTTGCTCAGTGTCATCCTCCCTGTAAAAGCAGAAACATTCACGGCAAACTTAGCTGTTGCGGTATAGGTCACACCGTCTACGGAGAAGTCAATGTCAAACGAGCCGTTGGTGCAAGATACGTCTATCGTGTCAGTGCCAAGGGTAGCCTTCTGGACTGCGATAGCGGATATGTAGAAGCTGTTTGTTTCGTTAAGTCTTGAAGCTACACAATTCACCATGTTCTTCACGCCAACTATCGTAACGTTCGTAAGCTCTTCATCTCCTCTTAGCACCCTCAGCATCGTAGTCTTACCTGTCCCTACGTTGATAGCCTTTCCGTTATCGTCTGTATCATACATCAGCGTATCAGGAGTGAGAAGCCAGGTAATACCGTCATTTCCGTTTACACCAGGGGTGCCTTGTTCTCCTTTCTCGCCCTGCGGTCCCTGTGCGCCCGTTTCGCCCTGCGCACCTGTTTCTCCTTTAGGCCCTTGTGGTCCTTCGTCACCTCTGTCTCCCTTGTCGCCTTTCTCACCTTTCTCTCCCGACAACACCTTCTGCCAGTCGCTGCTTGCATCAGACGGCTCTTGGCTTGTTCCGTTCTCGTTTATACAAGTCCACAGGGCGTTGTTATGGTTCACTTGGTCGTAGTAGTCATAGCTTCCTGCCTTCCACTCGCCTCTGTAGTTCACCATGTGCATAGCATCGCCGCTCGGAGACACCCATTCAAAGATACTGCTATTAAGCCTTATCCTGTCAGGAGATAGCACAAATACCTCCTTGTTCTCGTGGGTGTATCTGTTCACGCCCTTGAAGCCAACAATCCTCGGTGTGTTCTCTCCTGTACTCTCCAGTATCAGTACACCTTGCCTTGTCGTGTCGTTTCTCGAACCGTCAAGCACGATGGTGTCACCTTCCTCTGGTATACCAGCAATCTCTGCCGAAGCACTACTTTCATCTCCGCCATCAAACACCATTGAGTGTTTGCCAAGCACAATCCATGAGAACATCTGCCCGCCATACAGCTCGTTGCCATATCCGTCATATATCTTCTTGTTCACATTCGATACACCATACGTGGGGATGGTTCGCCAGTAGCTCTTATTGCTTGCGTTCATGGTTCCTGTGGCCAACGTTCCGATGGTCTTGCACCTCACTTGGTCGTACTCTCTCCACAGGTTCTGTGTGGCTGTGGTTCCGTCATCTGCCAACAGATAGCAGAGCCATCCCTCGCACATGTCTACAGAAGTCTCATGCCATTCACCGCTCTCGCTTTCCCATATTACAGGCACAACCTTCACTATCTTGCTTCCTGAGCCAGAAAGGTACACATTACCGCCTGCATACGATAGCTTCCTTACATCCAGTTGGTTAAAGATAGCCTTTCCCCAAATGGTGAGGTTTGTGATAAAGGCGTGATATTTTCCGTTTTCCTCCTTCTTGACTGCGAAACCCTGCTCTGATTCGTTGTCGTAGTCGATGGACTGCAACGACTCTAAGATGGCCCTTCCTGCCTCGTCTATCAGCGCACCGTCTTTTCCGAAGTAAGCACCTCCGTTCAGCTTTACTAAAGCCTCGCTCACCAGTCCTTTGATGAAGGTAATCACGCCTTGTGCGGTGTCGTCCTTTAGCTTCGACAGAAAGTGTTTTGAAGCTTCATTGATAGTCGAGTCGGTTATCTGTTTTGACGTCTCGCTACTTACCTTTCCGTTTCCTGACTCAAGGGATGAAATCTGCTGCTTTATCTTAGCCATCGTTCCGACTTCTACATTGTTCCTCAGAGTCACTTCATAGGTTGGTATGCCTCCTTCGTTTTCTCTTATGACGAGCTGGTCGATGGTCACCTTACCCCCTATGTGTAAGTCATCATCGTCAAACTCCATGATGTCGCCGGCCTTCAGCGTGTCATGAAGGCTCTTGATGGTTCCGGTTTTATCTTCAGTCGCTTGGTCGTTTTGTCTGGCCATAAACACTTCGTCCACCTTGGGCTGGTACACATACCTTGTGTAGTCGTTCTTGTCTATGTAGGCAATGGCATATTTCAGAAGCTTTAGTGACGCTGCGTTCACATAAGAGTCGGGTAGGATGATACCTGTCAGCACAAAGTGATCTCCTTTTCTGATAGGATAGTCTTTGTATGGGAACCACAACTCCAAGGCATCGTCCTTTACTCTCTGTATAGTCAACCTCCATCTGCCGTTCTCTTTTACCGATGATGCTACCTTAAAGGTCCTTCCTCCACACATACCATCCTTCATGGCGATAGAGAAATCACTGTCCTTCAGGTCATTGATGTCGAAGTCGATAGACGGATTCAGGTAGATGTCAACATTGTTTACGGTTTGTCCGTCTTCAAACCTTCCGTTGTCACCTGGTGCAACGCCCTCGTCAATCTCATCAACACGCACGCCACCGATAACCATTTCTTCGATTGTAGGGTATATCTCTACGATACCGTTGGTATTGTCATCGTTATCAAAATATTGCGATGCGGAACGCAGACCAATCTGCTGTATGTTCACAGAGTCAATATAAGGCCTGTATGGATTGGTCGAAAAGATATGCTCCTTGCCCGTTGGGTTTACATATTCCTTATCAGCCTTACTCAGCGAGTTGTAGTAGTCGTTAAGTGAAACATGGGGGAATCCTGGCAACATCAGCCTGTTGATAGACATGTTGTTCGGCAGATTCTTTGCATACTCCTTCATTGACGATGGCACTGCCTTAGTATTCAGACCGCCAGTTATATACAACTTTCTGTTTCCTGCGTTTACCTGTGCGATAAACCTGTCAAGATTTTCTTTTGACGGCTCGTCTCCGTTGTCTTCCATGTTGTTCTTCACTTCCGAGTATAACATTACGGCCTGCCCGCTGCTCAAAGCTGTCACAACACAGGTGATGACCGTCTGAAAGTCAAACGTCACCTTCAGGACGTATCCGTACGTCTGTTCTTTACCTGTCACGTCATTAGGTACGAAAACTCTTGGGATGGTGAAATAATTGTCAATGTACTCCATGTCGATATACACTGACAGATAACTTGTTGCAGTGTTCACCTCTGTGATGTTACAGAAGTACTTTGTGCCAAGGTCTGCGTAGTAGTGAGATGGGAGGTTCTTTTCTGAACCGTAAGCTCTTAGCCTTGTCACGATTTGCTGTTCTGAGTCTGCGTTTTGGATCAACTCACTTAACCCTTTTCCAAGCCCGTACTTGAAGATATTGTTTGCGAGCACGCCTGCCGTTCCAACGTACACGTTACGACCTCTTACAATGAAGTTTACGTCCCACTCGCTGTTAACTAAGGCCAAAGCTTCCCAACAGGTCTTTCCGTCAACGGTGATAGACTTGGGTTCGATAACATTGTCGCTGGTTCCCTCACCGTAAACCGACATCCACTCGCTCTTCAGGGCTCCACGCTGCACGGAACGTTCCATGTTCCTGGAGTAAATTTTCCAAAGACCTACACCTATCTGTTCGTTGAGGTTCGCCTGTATTCTGTCGAGCAAATCGTCCAGTGTCTGCACGTAGAACGGAAATTTCGGTAGGGTAGTGTAGTGGAGCTCGTTGTCATTCAATACCACATCGTAGAACTCCGATCTCGACAACTCGTCCTGCAACGCATTGAACTTTACGCTGTCATATACGAATCCTTCTCCGTATGTGTTTAGCCTTGCTTTTTTGTCCTTTCCCGGCTCATAGTTCAACTCGAAGCGCTCTCCTCGGTATATGATGTAGTCGCCTATCTTAAAGTTGATTGGAGCGTTGTTTTTGAAGTCAATGGTAAGGAAGCAGTCTCCCATCCATTTGTCTGAGTACTGCAATCCGTGAACGACAACCTCGTCATCGTTCACGTCTGTAAGCTTTGTTCCGTCCTTATGATATATGTTCCACCTAATCATATCTGCATCAGGTTAAGTTTGTTATGTTTCCGTCTGCACCCATCACTGTCTTAATGTCTGTCACGGGGTCATTAAACTTAAAGGTAACACTCATCACCAATAAGTCTTCATTCTCTGGGTCTCTGTACAGCACAGGATCTATGCTTTTCAGCCTCACGTGCTGCCTGCCAATCTTATTGAAGTCGCAATACATCTTCATCATACCTGTTGTTCGGAGATAATTCACAAAGCTCCTGCATTTCTCGTTCGCCCCATAAACTTTTCCCTTAAACAGGAACTTTACCTTGTTTTCGTAAGCTGCCATATACAGGCCGTCTTTGCCTATATATTCATCGTCTCCGTGCTCGTCATACCAGCTCCTCTTTACTGGTTCTTTCACTGCGTCGCATGGTTTGAACGGGCTCTCGCTTACGTACATACCGAAATCGGTTATAGTGTCCATTACCTTGGCACCATCACCTTCTTTCTGCATATAAATTCTGAAATAATCTTTCATAACTCAAAATCAATTATTATGATGCAAATATACAATTAATTGTATAAATATACAAGCAAAATAAGAATATCAATGTATATTTATGCGATTAAGGGCGCGAATAACACTTCATCACGCCCTTAATCATTACATTATCTTACCTTGATAGACTTAACGCCGTTGATAACCATGTTGAAATTACTGCTATACTCCTCGAATACGCGTTCTATCCGCTCTGCTGCTTCAGCGTTTCTTAGGGTGTTGGCAGATATGAAGTTCAACTGTGTTAGTTGTGACTTGGCTATCTCGTTCGATTCCGACATACATTTCACTTGCTCCTCTCTTATTACTGACACATCAAGTCTTATGCTATTGAGGTAACTGGCAATCAGGTCTCCTGTATCTTCCGTTATCCCTTTTACAGAATTTGTAAGAGAAGAACTGCTGTTGTCGCTCCATCCGTAGTACCGCTTGAGATAATCTCTTGATGCCTCTATCTGCTTTGTCACGTCAGCAAGGTCTTTGCCTATCTCGTCCATCTCTGTGTTGGTGTACTCGGACATTACTTTTCCCGTTGCTGCGTCAAGCTTCTTTTCCGTGCCACCATTAGGGTCGCCATACTTCTTGGTCTTCTCTATCAGAGCTTTTATCTTCTCTCCATAAAGGTTCTCTATCATGGATTTCAAGATAACATTCCTTAGATTTTCCTCGAAATGGTCCACAAGGTTATCCGATGTGTTCGACATCGTGGCCATTGCGTCACCCCAGGCGGAAACGAGGTCGGAATACTTGTTGCCGGTAAGCTTCTCAGTCAGAGACTCTATCATATCCTCCGACTTCTCGCCGTACTCTATCAGTTTGTCAAGATAGGTCCTTGAGTCCTCATCAAGGTTGGCCCAAAGCTCCGCGTAGTCCTTCTTTATCTGCTGAAGCACCTTGTAGTCTATATCCAGAATATCAGTCATGTTGTCAAACTTCACGCCGTATCTCTTGGATATTTCGGGGGCAGCTTCTTTCCACCCGCGCTTCTTCCAGTCTCTCACCTTGATAGAGTGACTTCCTGCCGAAGCACCTGAGTTGAAGTTCTTCATGGCGATCACCTTCGTCTGTTTTATTTCAGACTCCAGCATCTCCTGGGCTTCCTTCGAGGCATTTGCGGCTTCTGTACCCCAGTGGATATTCATATACTCAGTCTTCTTGGAGATGAGAGAATCCCAGATGGAGGTGAGGTTTTCGTACTCAGCTTTCGCCTTGTTGTAGCTACTGTAATCTGCGCCGAATGCCTTGATAAGAGAGCCACCTAAACTAAACGCCGCCGAGGCGGCTGCTGCATACGGCCCAGCACCTTCCAAGAACCCTAAACCTTTTACAGTTGACAGTGTGTTGAATGCGCCTACAGTGTTGGCGGCAGAAGAAACTGCATTGCTTGCGCCTCCAGTTATCTGCCCGAGAATGGAATCTTCTTCACCCATAGCCTTAAACAAACCTATCACTGGATCAAGAGCGCTTTCCAATGCCTTAAACTTTCCTGCAAGCGCATTGATGGAATACGATGAGTCTGCATACTTTCCTTTCTGTTTGCTCTCAAGCTCATTTTTGCTATACCCGGCAGCACTCCATTCTATACCCATCTTCTTGGCTTGTTCTGCGGTAGGCACATACTTTTTGCCATTCATGTACTGCGCACCGAGGTTACCTTTCAAGTATCCTCCTATAGCGTTTCCTTGATTTACGGCCCCGAAGATGTAGGGTAGTGGGTTTCTGTCAATATCCTCTTTTCTTAGCTTGTCGAGGGCATCCCTCAGCTGTTTCACTACTTCTACCGACAATCCAGTCGTTCTCGAAAAATCGTCTATCTTCGTAATCATCGAGCTGATGGTAGCGGAAGATACCCTGTCAAGGTCATCAAAGATGGTAACCCAGTCAGACTCTTGTTTGAACTGCTCAAACTGAAGTTTCGCCACATTCTCATTGTGAGTCTTTGTGGCGCCGGCCTTGGCTCTGTCTCTCATCCGTGGGTCTTCTATTCCCTTGATGAGTTCAAGCTGTCTCTCGTATTTGCGGTTCTCGTCCTCAATCTGCTGGGCAATGGTAGCATTCTTCTCAATCAGGTTAGCCATCAGGTCGATGGTCTCCTTCTTGATCTTGTTGTTCTCATCTTCCAGTTTCTTGCGAATATCGTAAACACGAGACTCTTCTCCATATTTATCCTTAACATTTTCGAGGCTCATCCCCTTAACCTCGTCCGTAGTCAAGTTAAGGCCGGACTGAACGTTGTCGTGCTTTACGGCAACATCGAGCTGCTCCTCCAGGAACCTCTTGTATGTGTCAAACTGAACAGTTCCTCCGAAAGCGATGTTCTCAGAACCCTTCTTGTTTCCTGTCAGCTCATATATCTTCTTGTATGTCTCATACTGTTCTGATATAATGTCAAGCTGACGGTCGAGGGTACTTAATTCTTCCTTTCGCTGGTCTTCAAGAAGCTTTCTGTTCTCAGACTGAATGTTTGCAATCTCACTATTCTTGAAGTCTTTCCTATCCTTCGTACTCGAAGGGATAGTTCCGAGAATCTGCTTGATAGAGGTCTCGTAGTTCGTGTAGTCAGAGATTGGGAAGCCATTCTTGTTTTTAAAGATGGACTCAAACTCACCATCATTGGCGAGCTGACCGAGAGCGCCTTCGCCGAATAGCTCCTTGTACTTCTTGATTTCAGCATACATTTTTTTGTAGAGTGATATGCGGGTCTTCAAGTCCTTAAGCTGCTCGTCCTCCTGTTTACCTTTGTTTTTGCCTGGCTTGTATGGCTTGTTGCTCTTGTTGTAAGATGGCACAAACTTAATACCAAGGATTTCTTCAGTCAATGACTTTTGGGCAAGGTAGGCCTTCATCCTCTTATCCTTAACCTCTTTTGTGTACTTTCCAACCTTGGCAGCTTCTGCAACTTCCCAAAGTTTCTGCAACTTCTGGTATGCTGCATCATTCAGGTCCTTTTCGTTGGAATTTTTACCAATTCCACCGATGCTATTAAGAAAATCAGAAAACCGTTTATCCTTTTTCCCGCTGCCGGTCCTTTCTGGGGCAGGTATATACTGGTCATAAAGACTCTGTTCTGCTTCCGTGAACTTTTTAAACGAGTCAGAAGAATAGACGAGTTTTATTACAGCTTGGAAATTTGACGCATTGAGTAACCCTTGCAGCTCGTTAGCAAATCCCGGATACTCGGTTTTCATCTGTTCTATACACTTCTTCGCTATCTCTTTCACCTTATTTTTGCTTGCCTCATCAAGTTCCCTGCCGGAACGGATTGCGTTTGCAACTTCAGGCATAGAGTTCGATACCGATTCTGCTAATTTCTGTCCAAGCTCCGATTTAAGCGCGCCATTCAATAATCCAAGCCCCTTGTAGATTGAAAGGCGCAAGTCCTTCATTTGCTCTTCTGGTAAGCTTAAGCCAGATACAAAAGAGTCGATGGTCTGCTTTTGCATGGATTCAATTTCTGCCTTTGGAGCTTTGATACCTTTATACATCTCTGAAATTTTTTCAGAGATTTTCCTTGAAGCTGAATCAAGCTGCTGCATTGAGTTGTTTACCCAACGTTCAAGATTCTTCTTGTCGAGAAAGTTGTTTGTGTCAGATTCTGTCTTGTCTGGAACAAAAGACATGAGCTTATCTTTCGCCAGAGTATATTGCTCAGCCTTTTTTCTCGCAGAATCAAACAAGTCTTGCAGGTCAGAATAATTGTCTCTATCAGCCAATTTACTCTGTACAACCTTATTTGCCTCCTGCATGAGCTTCAACTGCTCTTCGAGGTATTTCAGACGTTCCTCATGCGATGCCCTCTCATTAGCACTCATGATGAATAAGTCAGCCTCATACGGAGCCAATTCTTTCAGCTTTTCTTCGTAGGCACTGATTGCGTTATCTATCTCCTTAGAGTCCCCTCCAGAGATGATAGATTTAATATCATTACTACCACGGAACTCGTTCATCTGCTTTTGTCTGTCAACAAGCTCTTCATTCGTTTGTTTGATAGCACTTGTTAACTCTGTATAGTCACCCCATAGCTTTGCTATCAGCATTGTTGCGCCAGTTATGATGAGACCAGGCAAGCCGCCAATAGCTGCCCACATGCTACTTGCAGCTGTAGCAATCCCGTTGAGTGCAAGTTTTGCAGATACGCCGACACGCATCCAGCTCAAGCCGTATGTTACGGTCTTTGCGTTCAATGATGTAGCAGCTCCTTGTTGGCGAAGCAACGCAGCATATATTTGATACTGCTTGGTAGAGATTTTGCCTGCAACGAGAAGCCTCTGTAATTCAACCTTATTAATAGCCTTGTTCGCAATAAGGTTTCTAAGATCAGCTCCCGTAATTTGGTTCTTTGTTGCAAGAACCTGCCTTTCCACGCTATTAAGCTGCTTGCCTTCTGCTATCTTAGCGGCTGCATCAACTGCGAGCTTACCCTTTGTCGAAAGGTATGCGCTTCCGGCATTTCCACCTGCCATCCGTGATAGTTTTGTGAGCGCATATCCGCTAAACGCAGCAGCAAACAATGGTGCGAGTGTATGAAGCGCCTGAACCAAAGCTGTAGCTCCATCCAATGCGGTCTTAAAGAACCCGCCAACAAGACTATTTCCGCTCGCAAATTCTGCGAGCATGATTTCCCAGGCATCTTTCAGCTTGTTATATCGTCCGAGCAAAGTCTCACTCAGAACCTGCTGCATATTATAGAACTGACCACCTGCATCAGTCATCTGCCAGAAGATAGACTTTACATCATCGAAGCTTACCTCTCTGTTTGAGATACGAGTTTTAATCTCTGATGTTGAGACATTTCGACCTTCCTGCTTAGAGTAGAACTCTGAAAGTTTGTTAAGCAGAGGAATACCTGCATAAGCAATCTGACGGAGTTCCTTACCATCGAGCCAGCCACGAGCCTGTACCTGACCAAACGCCAATGCGATACGGTCAAAGCTAACACCAAGACCGGAAGACATATCCGCAAGCCTCTTGGTTGTGTCATAGAGCTGGTCGTACTCAACTCCATACGCAGCCAACTGCTTAACATCTCTGTTCAACTCAGAGAACGTAAATGGCGAATTAAGAGCGAGTTCCTTAATCTGATTAAACATCGTGTTCGCATTCTGCATGTCACCAAGGATGGATTGGAGAGCAATATGCTGCTTTTCCATCTCACCACCAGTGGTGATGATGCTCATGGCGAACTGCTGTGCGCCGAACACAAGACCTCCCTGCAAGAAAAGTGACTTCAAATCCTGTACGGTTGAATTCAGCTTTCCCGCATGGCTGTTGGCTCTCTCGAAGCCGCGGACCAAATCAGACTGAACCTTTGCAGCTGTCTGAGCAATCTCCTGCTGACGCTTCCGTTCAAGCTCAATGCCTCTTTGTGTCTCCCGATTAACGGAAGCCAACTCGGTAGCAAGATGATTAGCTTCTTTGACAGAACGGCCGTTTCCGACCTGCCCAACATCTCCAAGGTACGACCTCCAATCTTTACCTTTAAGGTTCGAGTTCATTATGTTAAGGGTCTGTATTTCCTGTCCGAGCTCCCTTATCTTAGCCTCTGCTCTTGAAGTGTCAATATTCAACCTCTTTCCTTCTGCGACAGCACTTTGCAATTTCTCCATTGCATAAGACAGAGATTGAACGCGATTCAACGTTATATTGATTTCTCTTTGGCGCTGCTTCTCGGCTGCAATATCTTCACGCTTCGCTTTGGCAGCATCTCTTGTGGCCTGAGCTTCCTTCTCTTTAGAAGTCTTTTCGAGATTAGAGTAATATTCAGACATTCTTTTCTGAATGTCGTCCTGCCTCTGCTTCTGAGGAGTCTGACCTATCAAGTCTTTGACATTTGCCTGGCTGACACGGAGAGTATCGTAAACGTTCTGAAGAGCTGTTATTGTACCCATCAGTTTCTCAGCTTCAGCATTGGCTTCCTTTAAGCCCTGCTGTCCGAAGGAGACACCTTCCTTCGTACCGGTTCCGATTGCATTCTGATAAAGAGTAATATCTCCTCTAACCTTTCCAAGCCTCTCAAGCAATGTATCTATCTCTGCCTTGATATTCTTCAGACCCTGATCGTTCTTGAAGAACGGAGATATACCTGCCTTCTCTGCAATCTCACGCTTCTTCTCAACGAGAGCCATATACCTCTTTATATAATCAGATTGAGCCTTTAATTCCGCATCATTGTCTTTTGCACTCAACTTAGCTGCCGCGGCAAACTCCCTCTCTACTGCGATGGCCTTTCCTTTTTCTCGCCCGTATGCCTGGGTCGCAGCGGTTGCTTTTGTCATCTCTACAGCAACATCGGAAAGAAGGTTCTTCATCTGCGCAGCATCAGTGAGGATTGATTTGTTACCAGATGCAGACTGCAATCGGGCAAGAATATTGTCAAGCCCAGTGATACTTCCGCCAAGCATGTTGGTATTATAACCCTTTAACGAACCCTCTGCCATGAGGTCTCGCATTTTGGCAAGCTTTTCAGTTACTCTTGATATATCAGCCTCAACCTTTGCAGCTCCGCCCGAAAAGGCAGATAAAGGGTTTTCTTTTTTGAATTGATCGGTAATCTGCTTTACATCACGGAACGTCATTTGGAGAACCTTAGCATAGTCTTGCAAAACGTTTGCATAGTCTACGCCACCGCCTCCGCCACCTTGTGCTTTGTTCTGTAATCTATAAAGCTGATTATTGACATTCTCAAGCATCAACTCAGCCTCCTTAAGCTTCGAGGTATCAACATTCGGATTCAGTGAGCGTAGCTCCGAAATCTTACTGCGTTCTATGTTGATTCTCTGTAGCATATCGAGATAGGAGAGGGCGTTTTTAACCGCCATCTGCAAATCTTTAGCTTCATCGCTCTTGTCGTTTTTTTTGAGTTTGGAAATCCTTCTATTTATCTCATTGAGAACATCGGCAAACTCTTTGGCTTTTTCTGCCTGCTCCTTGAACCCGGACTTCTTGGTTCCGAATCCCTGGAGAGCACGAAGAAGTGAGTTTGCGGCGTCGTCTCCTGTCTTAAGCTTGTCGATGATTTTTTGAAGTTCCTTAGATGTATTATCCTTCACACCAAGCTGGAACCACAAGTCACCTAAATTTCCACCTGCCATATCCTGAATATTTTTAAGTTAGAGTTCATTGTTTAAGTAATCTGTAAGATTTATGTTCTTACCGATTAAGCTTCCCTTATTCTTCCTTTTCTCCATCCATCTGTCGTAGAGGTCATCCATCTCCTTTAACGTGTGCTTCTTCGGCCCGCTTTCCTTCTTGGTCTTTGGATAGACGACGAGAGGCTGGTCTGCCACCATGAGGTCGATCTGCGTCGATGAATAGCCCCACCAGTAGTCGTAGGCTGCAATGAAGTACTTGCGATGGAAGAGAAAACCAAACTTCTCCGCTAACGAGAAGGCTGCTCCCCAGCTTGTTCTGCTTGGATAGCTTTTACTTCGCTCCTCGTCATCGTCATCATCACGTCCGTCATCCCGGTCGCTAATATGGTAGTCAGCGAGAATGCGTTCGATGGAATTTTTTTTTTAGAAACATCGAGAACTTTCAGTACCTCTACCACGTCTACGTCCTTGATGTAGTAGAGCCAACGCCAGTAAAGCCAGTAGAAGGCTCGTATCTTCCAGATGTTGTTGAGGAGGATGCAGACGCAAATCTTGACGTTGCGCTTCCATTCGTTCTTCTCCTTTATCTTGATATGGGTGCATCTTCTCATTGTTCCCTTTCTGAGCCATCCTATACGGTGTTTCTTGCCACGGAACACTACCTCCGTCGGTGTGTCACCGATAACGCTGTCAAGCATCTCCTGCAAGTCCACTGAAGGCTGCTCTATTTTCTTTTCTTCTGCCATGATTGTATGATTTTTTAAACGAAGAAGGGCGGCACGGCTGTTATCATAAGCCTGCCGCCCAACGGTTGTTATCCTGAATCTAATTACCTATAGACTTCTCTTTAATTAGCCGCCAATACCAGGAGCTGTAGCCTTGGTAAGCCAAGCGATGCTGCGCATGCCTGCACCCTCGATAGAACCGGCGAACTTGAATGCAACTGGCTTTGAACCTGTGTCATCCCACTGCAACGTTGCATAGAGGGCAATGTTTGTCACGATCATAAGGTTCTCCTTCTCGTCGTCAACGATGACGATAGTACCCTTGATCTTGAACTTCTTTGGCGCAACTGCAACGCCGGCAAAACCGGTAGTAGCATCGAGTGTCTCGTCACCAGTACCCTTCAAGGTAACCTTGGTCAACTCTGTGATTGCATCCTCGCCGAACATGATTTTCAACAAGTCCTTTGCCTTGGAAGGAACAACGAACTCTACGTTGAAGTCACCGAGTTCTGCGGTAGTTGCCCAGTCACCGGCAAGGCCGATAACCTTGTAGTGATTGATGGTCGGATCCTCCATGGTTGCCTTAAGAGAATCAACCTCCACAGGAAGCTCAATCTCTGGTGTGATGTCTACTGAAGCCTTGCTCAAGTCTGTGATAGCCTTTGAGTAGAGCAAAGTCTTAGGACCATTGAAAATGTCCTTCATCTTGTCAATAGTTGTCATTGCCATAATCTAAAATATTTTAAATTGTTATACCTGAATACTTATTTTGTTCTCAATCGTCCTTGTATGATGGTGACAGAGTATCCGTCTCCGTCGTCTGTTTGCATGGTTATCATCGGATTTGTTACGATGATGTTTTTGGTGGAGATTGGAAATCTGTCCATAACAGATTTTACTTTATCGTCTACTTTGGATACATCAAGTGCGTTGGGATTGTCTGCTGAGACCTTATCCTTTACGTACACTTCTATCTGTAGGGTGGTAGAATAGTCGTTATACGCACCGTCAGAGTTCATCTCGTTGTTGTATATAGAAGATGGAAAGAAGACAACGATATAACTGTTTATCTTCTTGTCAACAGCCTTCGGACGGTTGCGTGGGAACACCCTGTCACACACACCTTTCATGGCGTTGCCCACATCGAAGTATAATGTCTTAATACTTATCATAATCACATCTTCTTAAAGTATCTGACTAAATAATCTCTGAGCGACGTGATAACATCGTGACCCTTCTTTGCCTCAACGAATCTTGCATAATCAACTCCGGCAACAAGCAACATTTGCCAAGTGGAATCATACTTTCCTTTGCCATGTTCGTTGTAAAAGAGTTCATCTTCTGCCGTTGCAGGGCCGTTCTGTCCACCTTCTCCATATTCACCCTTATAAGGCCTACGTCCGCTGTCTTTGAACGAAAACGAACTGCGATAGTACCTGTCAAGATTGTATCTCTCTCCTTCTGCAAGGGTTGGGCGTGTTGGCTCAGGGCCTGGGGCGTAGTGTATCGACTGCAAGGAGCCTTTGTAATATGTGCCTATAGCGGTTGATTTATACAGGTTACCTGTAACGTCATTATAGTCACGTGACTCATCTGCCGCCTTCATTGTCATTTCTGCTGCGTGGTCCATCTTCTGCTGCATCTTTGCTACAGCCATCTGACGGATTTTCTTTTCTATTTCCACGAACTGATCTGCCAAACTTCCCATAGCCTAAACTCTTATATATTCCCAGTAAACCACAGTCCTGTTATTATCTGGTTCGCAGTCTTTTACCATACCTACCTCGGTGTTTTTGCCGACAGTGGAATAAATTGTATCTCCGTCAAGAGGACATCTGTCAGCACCCCATTCGTCATATCTGACAGGAATTGATGCCTTCCTCTTGTTCTGGTCAACATATTTATCGCCTACAGTGGTAGTGTCCGTATAACTGCGACCTTCACCGTTATAGAGAATGATTTCCTTGTCCTCACCGACTGGAGCGTCATCATCGGCGAACGGGTCATCAGGGTCGGCTTTTCCGACGACCTTCCTCACAATCTTGATGATGTGAGGGTATCTTGGGTTTCTGATGTTTTCCTTTTCCATACGCCTTATTTGATGATGTGAGGGAGAGGTTCTCCCCAAGGAGAATAATTCGCCCGCTTCACTCCGTGGGAGGTCACCCGGAAGGTGGATTTTTTCTTGAGCATCGAGTCGGGCTCAAGCTTTTGGTAGATAGCATTAGCCTCCGCCTTCATAGCACTGATATCCTCGTCCGAAATCTCATATCCTCCTCCAGAGTGCGTCCAACCATTGTCGGAATCAGAGGTGTTGTTCACCTTGCTTGGGCCAAGACAAAACCACTTCAATGTATCGGCGTATGCTAAACTCAGCACGTCTGCATCACAGTCACACATCAGCGACTCCGGCTGTATGCCGCGGGTAAGCATGATCCCCAACATGGTCTTCTTTGGCACCTCAAACTTCACCTTGTTGATAAGGTAGTCGTATGCAGTGTAAACTTCCATCTCCGATTCCATAACCATACAATCTAATTACGTTAAAGAATTAACCCTTCTGGGTGATGTCGATAATCCAACGGTAAGGGAAGTCGAGCATAGCTGGAACAGCAGCAAACATCAAGTCTGTATGCCACTCCAGGTAATCACCGTTGGCGATTGTTGTGTTGGCAAGCAAACCAAGACCGTCGTTGGTTGTTGCGAACACCTTGTCAACGAGTTTGTTACCCCACTTCTCGAACATCTTCTTATCCTTGATTTCCTTGTGCTCGAACTCAAAAGCGTTACCGCGAGGACGAAGAACAACGATGTTGTCTGACCAAGCTTGCTCTGTCTTCTGTGTTCCATCGAAGAGAAGTGTAGTTTCCTCCTCCTCTACAAGCTCGATAGGAGAAAGACCCTGGATGTCTCCGAATGCCTTCAGGAACATATCCTGATTTACGCCGTAATCCTCAACGTAAGCAACATAGTGAGCTTTACACCAGTTGATCCACAATTCCTTAATCTGTTTGTTCTTCAAGAACACATTGAAGAAGGTGTTGACGGTCATCTGCCAAACGAGAGGCTGAGCCTTACGATTGAAAGTCTTACGCCAGCTCTCTTCAAGAACTCGCATCTGTTCCAGAATATCGCAGGTCTCATCAGCCCAAGCAACCTTACCACACTTCTTGAAGTTATCGGCAGGCATATTGGTCTTGTGGATTGGAGCCTGAATACCACGACCGATACCAGTGTAGTCAAGCTTACCGGTAGAAGCAAGCTTCGCTGTCATGAAGTTCATGGTGGTATCAACGGAGTCCATCAACTCCTGAACCTGGTCTGTCCATTCCATAACGACATCGCGGTCGTTACCGAACTCTTCGAACTGGTTCATCAAATACTCGCGTTCCTCTGCGTTCTGGTAGATGCCATCTGTGATAAAGTCTGGAATTGTTGCAGAGTAAACCTGCAAGCCTCCCTTATCCTTCTGGAAAGAACCAGCCAAAGGAGCACGCATGTTAGCCAATGTAGCGGCACGAAGTTTCTTTGCCTCGACAGTGAATGTCGCAACACCCTTTCTGTTGGTCGGTGTCAGGTCAGCAGCAATACGTCCCTGTGTCTTCCACCAGCCGTAGTTTACGTGAAAGATGTCCTTTTCATCAAGAAACTTCTGGAGGTATTTGGTGTTGTCCTTACTAGAGAAGAACTTCGCCATCCTCGAATTTTCAATATTAAACTTTGGCATATCCTAAATACAATCTAATAGTTAAACAATTAGTAGTTCGTGTAGAACAACTCTGGGTAACGACTGATATTCATCGCCTCTACAGCTGGTGGGAGAGGACTCATCCTGTCCTTAATGAAAATCGCATCCGGTCCAAGCAGACACGGTGTAAACATCATACGAGGTTTCTCGTACTCGTCGCTTCCAGGAAGAGTATAGAACGGCATGTCGTAGTCGTGAGGAGCAAAACAGTTAGGGTTTGTTACTACAGGAAGTGTAGAACCAACCGCAGCAGCCTCAACGAGAACCTGACCAACAGTCAATGCGCCCAATGCAGCAGACAAGGTAAGTTTCCAAACGTCACCTGCTGTAGCATCCGTTGTAGCCTCAACTGCTGTAACAGAAACACCAGTTCCCTTTGTCTTAAAATCCTTCTGGCCTACCATGATTTTATCGCCAATAAATGGGATGTGATGGTAGCCGTCACGAACGATGTAGATGTCTGTGTCTGTAGCGGCACTTGTTGCCTTAGCAACTGCGTAAGACTTCAGAATCTTAATAGTGCCACCCTTGTTGTCTGCAAAGCCGAGGCTATGCTCAACGAGATCACCTGCATAAATCTTAGCAGGTCCAGGGAACGGATTGGTGATAATACCACCGATAGGAGGGTATCTGAAAGCCTCCTTGACAGCACCTTTAAGATTGAAGTACACATGCTTCTGACCGCCAATCTCAGCCGATGCCTGCAAGAGCACCGCTCCATTGAATACCGCACCCTGTGCGTTCATCTGGTCGTAATAATTGCTGTACTGCATAATCTTTTTACCTTAATTAAAATGTTATCCTGAATTATTTCTTGACAGTCGCCTTTGTAGCTCTGTCCTTGCAAATATCCTTAATGTCGTCCCATTCATGCTCGTCGAGTTTCTTTTCCTCACCAGAAGAAGCACTAGAACCCTTTCGTGGTACAGCATTTCCACCGTTGGCACGCTTATAGTCGGCAGTATAGATATTTTCAGCCGTTGATACCAGTTCAGCAACATCTGCATCATCAGATATCTCCAGCTTAGAGAGTGCAGTATCGAGGAAAAAGTCGTTCAATTCAAGGTTTGCCTTGTCGAACTTGTCCTTCAAACCTGCCTTCACTGACTCGATGGTTGCCTTCCTTGCAGCCTTCTTGTCTCGTTCTGCGTTAGCCTTTTCGAGAGCTTCGAGTTTCTGAAGCAGCTTGGAGTATTTGTCGTCAGGATCGTCATCCTTTTCGCCATCCTTACGCTTGCGCTCCTCTTCCTCTTCCTTCTTCTTGCGCTCGGCTTCCTCCTTGCTCTTCTTGATCTCGTCAGAGACGTTCTTGTGCAAGTTTCCGTCCATGCGCTTGAGGCGGTTTGCTAACTTGGTAACTAACTTGGCATTTGCTGCCTCATCGTCACCGAAATCTTCCAAAACATCATCAAGTTCTTCATTGATGGTTTTCTGGCTAAGTGATTTGAACTTGGTGGTATCTGCCTCCTCGTTCACCAATGCTAAGAGTTCTTCTCTTGTCATGCTTTTTTAGGTTAAATTTTGTCTTAATTGTGGGTCCTCCACATAAATAACGTATAAATATACTGTTTTATGCTGCAAATATATGTATATTTATGCAATTATCAAAGAAAAATTTATATTTTTGCAATATTAATTGTATTTTTATGCAGAAAGAAGTGCTTTCAGGATTAAATTTGGATAATGGAGAGCCTATTTACACTCAAGAGTATATCCAATCGTTAAGAGACGCCGACAAGAAGCATCCCGACAAGCTGAAGATTATTGCTCAGCGTGGCGGTCAGGAACGCATGCTGTCTATTGATGCTGATATTAAGATAGTTGGAGGCTCGCGAGGTGGTCCGCTTCTTGTCGACACAAAGGTTGTTACTCCATTTGGCTATCGACGTATAGGCGACCTGAAACAGGGCGACATTATTAGTGGTACAGATGGTGGCATGCAACGCGTCGTATATCGCAAAGACCACGGAAAACTTCCTGCTTTCAAACTAAAGTTTGTCGATGGGTCTGAGGTTATTGCATCATACGACCACCTCTGGAATGTACGTAAGACTTGCTATAGAAGTAAGAAGAGAATCATTAACGGGTTATCTATCAATGATGATTATAGGGTATGGACCACCCAGATGGTTGTTGACCACCTCGCAAAGCTGAAGACTGGCGAGATTAAAAATAGTAAGTTACTCATACCTTTGTGTGAGCCTGTAAAGTTTACTCGCCCTTGGGGAAATCGTCGTTACAAACCAACGAGCTCACCTTATGTTATAGGCGCCATACTTGGAGATGGATGTATAACCTCAAATATAAAGAATGGAAGTTATGATGCCATGCTCTGTAGCGCAGACGAAGATATCGTGAGAGAGTTTGAGAGTGCTGGCATCGATATGACTAACTATGCACAAAAACAAGGCAGTGTAGCTTGCGATTACAGAATCAAGGATGAGAGATTACGTAATGATCTTGAGGGGTTAAATCTCTACGGCTGCGACGCTTTCAATAAGTCGGTCCCCGATTTCTATAAGTTTGGATCTATAGAGACAAGGTGGGCTATCCTTCAAGGACTTATGGATACCGATGGTACTGTGGATAAGCGTGGGCATTGTACGTTTGCGACAGTCAGTGAGCATCTTGCTAAAGACGTTAAGTTTTTAGTAAACAGCCTTGGAGGCCTTGCCACTATAAATAAGTACGAGAACCACTATACCAAGAATGGAGAGCGTATAGAGGCAAGCGATTATTATGATATTTACATCAGAATTAATCAGTCAGAACGTTTATTCCGTCTTCCACGTAAGAAGGCGCTTTGTACCGAGTACAATGGCGGCGTAAGCGAACTGGGAAGAAGGATTGTCGATTTTGAGTATGTAGGAGAGAAGGAGTGCTGCTGTATTGCAGTGAACAACACAAACTCTCTGTTTATGGTAGAAGACTTCATCGTCACTCACAATTCCAAGTCCTTCTCATCTCTTATGGAAGTTCTGAAGGATATCAAAAATCCAGATTTTCATGCAACAATTCTTCGTAACGAAAAAGATGACTTGCAGTCCTTGGTAACAGACTCTTACAAATTGTTCTCCCAATTTGGAACTTACAATAAGTCACAGAACGATATGACCTGGAACTTCGACAACGGAGGATGGCTCAAATTCTCGTACTACGCAGGAGCCTATCAGGATTTCAAGACACGATTCCAGGGTCGCCAGTATGCCTATGTCTGCATCGACGAGGGTACTCAGTGTCCATACAAGAAGTTCAAGTACCTCTTGACCAACAACCGAAATGCAGCGCATATCCGAAACCGCTTCTGGATTACCTGTAACCCGGACCCGGAATCTTGGGTGAGAAAGTTCATTGACTGGTGGGTTGACGATAACGGCTACATCATACCGGAACGGGACGGAGTTATACGATACTGCTTCATGGATGGTGATACACCGGACTCAATATACTGGGGTAACACGAGAGAAGAGGTGTACGAGCAGTGCAAGGGCATTATCGATAGCCTTTGGAAGGACAGCTACGAGGAGCTTGGCTACACAAAGCTCGAAATGTTCATCAAGTCGGCGACATTCATCCGTGCAGATGTATCTGAGAACATCAAGCTTATCTCTACAGATGCGTCATATCTCGCCAACCTTGCCCAGCAGGACGAGGAACAGCGTATGCGAGACCTGGAAGCCAACTGGAACTGGAAAGCTGCCGGCGACGACATGATCAAGATGGAAGACCTTGAGGAAATCTACGACAATGCAGAACAGACAGGAGACGGAAAGCGCAGAGCCTCTGCCGATATCGCATTCACCGGAGGCGATAACTTCGTAATGTGGCTTTGGGAAGGATGGCATTGTAAAGACTTGGTTGTTCTGAGGCTAGACCCTAAGACGCTCGTTTCTGTAGTTGAGGCCAAGCTGAGAGAGTGGGGCGTTGAGGAATGTAACTTCACTTACGATATGCAGGGTATCGGTCAGTACTTCAAGGGATTTTTCAAGGATGCTGTCCCATTCAACAACCAGGCAGCACCTATCGCTCAGAGCCATCAGGAAGAGGAAGGAATCAAATACCTTTACAAGGACTTGAAATCCCAGTGTGCATTCCTGTTCTATAAGATGATAAAAGAGAAGCAGATTTCCATCGACTCAGCCCTGCTTGAAAGAAAGTATTCCGGAAACGGATTCGACAAGGTTCCTCTCAGACAGATTCTTCAGAAGGAACGCAAGATGCTCCGACGTGACGAGGACGGAGATGATAGGGGATTCAAACTTATGCCTAAAAAGAAGGCCAAGAAATATGTCGGGCACTCGCCTGACTTCTTTGAGTCTTGGTTCTACGTAATGATATTCAGTTTAACAAAAAAGAAACATAAAAAGGTAAAAGGATTATGGATGCTATCAAGGTAAATAATTTCAGAAAGATTCTGGTAAAGAAGCCTTTCTTTGAACTCACGCCAAATGGGTACATGACCCACGATGGCTATTGCAGGAACGAGGTGTCCGATAATGAAGACCCTCAGATGCCGCAAGATACATTGTACAGAGTGATTAAGACTCAGAAGGACTTCCTTCGTGAGTTCTATCCTACGTCCCACAAAATCTTCGACAAGGATCTCTACCCTGACATCTGGAGAAAGAACCCGGAAGACGGGAAATGGTATGTCCAGGAGATTCAAAGAACGGCATTTGCTTTCCAGCAGGTTATTCATACGAAGCACGTTCTCCACATGACAGGTAACGATATTCAGTTTGAGCTTGCCGGTGATCCTGAGATGAAGAAACAGGAAGAGTATATTAATCTCCTTGCCAAGTTCAAGAAGGGATGGTATATGCACGATATGGAGATTCGTCACTATGAGGCTGTAAGTTCGTACATGAAGGTTGCTGAGGCTGCTGTAGTCGGATTCTTCGATAAAAACAAGAAATTCGGTACTCGCACATTGGCTTTCGATAGAGGAGACACATTGTATCCTCAGTTCGACCCTCTTACTGGTGAACTCGTTGTGTTTGCTCGCAAGTATTACGACTTCGACGAGGAAGGTAATGAAAAGATTGAATGGGTAGAGGTGTGGGATGACAAGACATTCTACAGATTCAAGAAGCAGGTTAACGAAGGCAAGGTCAAGGAGACTATCAAGAGAATTGCCAAAATATTCGGAATCGACGACTACACTTGCGTTGAAGAGAAAGCTCACGGCTTCCCATTTATCCCTGTTGCATACATAAGAAACGATGACGGCCCATGTTGGTCTGTTGTACAGAAGAACATCGAGGACTACGAGGAAGCTTTCTCTTATCTCTGCGAGAACAACAAGGCTTACGCTTTCCCTATAATGAAGTTGAAGGGCGATGGTGACGACATTACCGTTGTTGGAGATACAAACGGATCGGCTAAGATGATTCAGATTACCGATACGAATGGTGATGCTGACTTCATTAACGGAACAGACGCTTCCGATGCATTTGCGACACAGCTCAACAAGTCGTATGACCTCATCTATGAGCTTTCGTTCACAGTAAAGCCACCGGAGCTGAAGTCGGGTGACCTTCCGGGCGTTGCCATCAAGCTGCTCTATTCTCCTGCCATCGAGGTTGCAGAGAACGATGCTAAGAAGATGCATCCGTTCCTGGATCAACTTGTTCGTATCTCAAAGTATGGTATCGGAGTTGAAGAAAACTGCATGGCCACTATGACCGGTCTTCCTATTCACGCTTGGGTGGAAATCTATGTGCATCAGAATAAATCTGAAATAATTACTAACTTAGCGACAGCTGTTCAAAACGGATTCCTATCTAAGCAGACCGCTTCTGAGCGTTGCCCAGACTTCCCTGTCAACGACGAATACGACCGTATCATGCGTGAGAAGAAGGAAGAAGACCAGCAGGACCTCCTTATGGATATGCAGCGTGCGGACAACGAGACAGAGAACGCCATCGAGCAGGAAAAAGCTACAGCTCAGATTAACGGATACTCAGCCTCAGTCAATACCGGTAACGGAAGGAAGCGTGGGCGACCAAATAAATTTAACACAGATTCAAATGGCAATAGGTTAGGAGAGTCACATTGGGACGAATTCAACAAGAAGAATTAATAGCCTATGGATGAGTTAAAACGTTCTGTCGATTACAGCAGGAAGCGCTTGCAGGCAATCCGAAACTGCGAGGACCATATTGCAGACATCCTCTGGAAATCAACGCAGAAGATAATTACCGCAAGCAAGCGATACAGAGGCGCAGGCAGGCTCACAAACGAGTCAGCCTTGCTCTCTTACGCCAAGAATGTTACTGCTGATGCCGAGGAGAGCATCAATAGTTACATCTCTGCATACTCCAAGGCTTCATGCAGGATTCTCGGAATAGACAGCGACAACATCGAATCGTTTCTCGTTAGCGACATCTACGGAAAGACGACATCTGAAAGAAACGCCGTCTATCTCGGAAACTTTGCTGAAGATATTGTAAGGATGATCAAGGCAGGAACCTTGATGGGATATTCTGACCAGCAGCTCCTGTCTTCCATCCGAACCGGCTACAAGGACCCATACCACACGTCAGTCATTACCAAGGCGAAGAGAAAAGACATCAACATCGATGTTCCTTCTTACGGAAAGGGCTACTACAAGAACGCCTATCAGAATATCGTAAGAAACGCTTCTCAGGTGATAGCCTTGGCGTGGGGACAGTCAGAGCAGGAGTATGGGCAGGAGAATAAGGCTATCGGATTCTATGTCAAGAGAGGAAGCAGTTATCCGTGCGACATCTGTCAAAATGAAGCCAACGCAGGCTTCCATTCTTTCAAAGACCCATATCCACCTTTCCATGTTTCGTGTTGTTGTTACACTTTATTTGCTTTCAAGGATAATAAAAAGAAATAAGATTATGATTGAAGAAACAAAAGGATACACATTATCCGTCGATATTTACAAAAAGGTAAAGGCTCTCAAGATGAAAGACCCTCGCTATTACATCTACGCCAGCCTCCGTGGCTCCGGCATGTCTATCCGTGACAGTTGGGCTGTTGCCTTTCAGGGAGAAGGATTCAACTGGCCAAAAGACACATTAGAGCGAGAAATGAATAAGCTCGAATCCCTGGAGTCTGTTCAGACAAGAATCGCAGAGGTGCAGGGCAAGAAAGCGAAGAACGAGAATAGCGACGAACTTACTCAGGAGGAGCTTATTAAGGCTACCTCAAAGGAAGAGATTCTGAGAAACCTCGTTATCGCTCAGCGAAAGCAGAAATTCGGCTCTCCAGAGTGGCAAAAGACGACAGCCATGATAGCAGACTATTCTAAGATTAAGCAGGATGAGATTGATACGGAAAACAATGTGATCCATTACTACATTCCTCTGTCGATGCCTCGATGCTGCGAGGACTGCATTATCTTTAAAAATGGCCAGGCGACCTTCCAAAAGAAGAAGAAATAGTTAAATTCGTGTTAAAGCAACTTCGATATATCATAAATTCAACAAAACCAAGTACCTTTGCCGACAGATTATGTTCACAGATTCTTTCTGCTGTTCGTAATTCTAAAATTTTTTTGGTTAAAAAGGGGGTGATATCTTCTCAGATACCACCCCTTACTTTTATATAAATGAAGTAGAAGAAAATATACGATATATCACGAATATTTCTCTCCTGTGACAAGCTCAAGGGCTATCCTAAGCCGATCATCAAGAAAAGAGTCGTTAAATGTAGGAAGAAGGCCGTATGGAGGCAGTTTCTTTGTCTCTGCGGCCTCCAAAATGAATTGGAGTGCCTGTACCAGGGAATTGTGGTCCTCGATTATCTCAATCAATTTGTCACTCATGCTGGCCTCCTTCATTCTTAATCTGTTCTGCCATACCAAGAAGAGTCTCTGCGTGCTTGTCGCGATCAATAACCTCCTGGACGGCCTCATCACTTTCCTTACTGAGTTGTTCGTCACTCTTACCCTTGTCGGCAGCAGCGTTTCTTCTTGCAGCCTCACGAGCAATGTATTCGTCACGGAGCTTCAACTTGCCCGCTGTGTATTCTGCATCGCCAGGCAGCGATGTATCCGCATACATAAGCTGGGCAAATGCCTCGATGATGTTTCCATTATCCTTTGAGAACTCGTAATGGTCTCCTACAGTCACAGGAACACATTCATCGAGCGCAGCGTACATGGATGTGCCGATAGAGAATTCAACACCCCATGTGCCGGCAATGTCTGCAATCTTGATGAAAGGCAACGAGCCTCTCTGTAAATGCTTCTTGATCTCAGCAGGAATATCCTCTCTGAGTGAAGCAACCTCTTTCTTCGACAAACTCTTACTGAACTTCAGTACAGTGAAGTGTCTTGTCTTGATAGTCTTTCCAAATGGTAATGCCATGATAACAATATTTTAAAGTTCAACATTTATTTCCTTATACTCGAAATCTGTGCAAGCATCATCATCTTCCGAAACGTCTCTCCCGAAGCGTTCTTCTTTACACTCCCACACACCGTTGTCAAAGAAGAAGCAGTCCTTGCAAGTGTAATCAGTCTGTGCCATGTTCCAATAATTTTATTTCGTCCTGGATATAAAACACCGCCTTACGCAAGTCTTCGATGCGCTTCTCGGTCTTTGTTTTGTTGCCGTCCACCTTATCCTTGCGCAGGAGATACTTGATAGCATTTCCAGTATTAAAGTCAAGATATCTGCAAATATCCAATGGCTCTACGCCGCATAGGTCTTTGAGCCAAGAATAATGTGATGGGTGGGAGACTTGCTCTGTCCTCTTTTCCATTTCGATTCTTTCGTATTCTGTCATACTCTATTATCCTTTTGTATGCACGTAGCCGCAGATGCCAACGTACATGATGTATCTTAAATATTTAAACATTTTTATTAATCTCAATAAAATCGCCAATACCCAAACGAGCCTTGTTGATGCAATCACATATCCAACCCATAAGGTATGCCTGGTGTTCATTGTAGGCACCCCTGAACCTCTCAAGGTCACAGGAGTCATTCATTGACGAAAGAACATGAAATGCCTCGTGGCTGATATTTTTCATAGTCATGTCTTTCTTCTTTGGGAAGACTACTAGATTGCCGAAGTAATTTCCTGTTTTACTCATGCATTCGTCATAAACCATACCTCCGTAGTTTCCTTCATTCATAGGCTCATCGTTGTGAACAAGAGGTTTGCCTTCAATGTTGGTAAAGCATTTGTCAATCTCGTCCTCACTTGTGTCGTACATTACCCACAGCTTCCTTGGATAAATACCGTTGCTGTATTCGTAATATCCCTTCTTCTTCATACCTCATCGTTTTTATGTTTCTCCCACCCTGCTTTTGAAAAGG
>ERZ1034844.322-NODE-322-length-26591-cov-15.190044_pt1 | contig 26591 bp, 25 predicted proteins | sample MGYA00520594_ERZ1034844 | MGnify/ENA primary metagenome ERZ1034844 (study PRJEB33766, sample SAMN09781733) | gut metagenome | biome: gut microbiome | host: Homo sapiens | place: Madagascar | study: EMG produced TPA metagenomics assembly of the PRJNA485056 data... | reverse complement strand
ACTAACTTTCAAGTTACACAATCACAATAGGCATCCGGTATTCATTCTTCATTTCCTGCTGATTCTTAAGCGCCGCAGTTCCCAGGTAAATCTGATTACGCAGAATATCCTTATCAAGCATTTCTAACGCATTCCCATTAAGCTGCTGCCTTGCATCGGCCAGGCTGGTAACGAGGGGAACGGAGCTGTTCTTTTTAAGCTCGCTGAGCAATGGAGCGGCATCCTTGCGGAATCCGAGGATGCGGGCTGAAGAGATATAATCCTGCTCTTTGCAGGTCGCGAATTCTTCTTTGGTCATGTCTAACAGAATATGAAGAAGACCTCTGCTGATCCGGGTGTAAGTCATATCTTTACTCTTCAACAGATCACAGAAAGCACTGTATCCGGTGAAGGAAGGGAGAGTATTCCGGATGCGGTCGGACAGGTCCGAAGAGATGTCCTGATAATGGTCGTAACCGGAAGCATATTCTGTGAGCAACTTGTATTGCAAAGCTGCGGAAAAATCATCCGTAAATAACGGTTTTTGTTGCTGTAGGGCGGAACAAAGCAGCTCATAGGCACTTTCCGGCATCTGGGATGCGAGGAAAGCAAGATCATGTCCGGCGGCAATTGACTGTCTGATCGCGAGAGCAGAGCACTGATTGCTCCCCAGACGCTGGTCGTGATAATCCGCACCCACACGAGTGGTGGTAAAGGGACGAATTTTGCTGTCTCTGGACATCAGTGCCTTCAGATATTCGATTCCCAGAATATTGTTCGGAGAGGAAAGCACGTCCTTATCATCACTCAGAGAAGGAGCATATTGGAGCAGTGCCCAGGTTCTGGCAATCGGGAAAGACATTCCTTTTTTCAGGTTAAAGCGCAGAGATTCCGCATAAGCTACCGGCTCGGTATAGAAGATATCAGCGATCCGGGATAATACTTCGATATCGCCGCATTCACTGCCAAAACACAGGTTGGTGACGACTCTGAGTTTGTCGAATAATGCGACAGCACCTCTTGCGAAAAATTCCGCACTGGAAGCAGAATAGCAGGTGGGAAGTTCCAGAACAAGATCGGCACCGTTCTCCAGAGCCATTTTTGCCCTGGTGAATTTATCTAAGAGGGCAGGGGCACCGCGCTGCACGAAATTACCGCTCATGGCAATAATCGTATAATCCGCGCCGGTGGCTTCTTTGGCATGCTGCAATTGATAAGCATGACCATTATGAAAAGGGTTGTATTCTGCGACAATACCGTTGACCTTCATAACATGGCTCCTTTCGTGAAAAGAAATTAACGATATACCGAACATAAAAGCAGTATGCAAATGTGAAAAAAATAACATACATTGAAAGCATTTACATGTGCATGGTTATCAGCAATTTTTGAAATAAAAAAATACAGGTTGTATCTGAAAATATACAATTTTGCGAACATTATGCCCTTGTGTACTCCAGATGTATTTAGTATAATATAAATACATCGGTTTGTTAAGATAAAACCAAAACTTTACAGAAGTTATTTGGGAGGAAGCGGGTATCCCCCGCCGGAAAGGAGAATGGATATGTCATACATTGACATGATTAAAGAGAGAGCAAGACTCGACAAAAAAACAATTGTATTACCGGAATCTAATGATAAGAGAACATTACTGGCTGCTGCCCGTATCGTGGAAGAGGGCATTGCTGATATCATTATGATCGGTGATGAAGAGAAGATCATGGATGGTGCGGGCTGGCTGGAAGTCGACCTGTCCAAGGTAACAGTAGTTAACCCTAAAACAACTCCCAAGTTGGATGACTATGTGAATTTATTATATGAAACCAGAAAAGCAAAGGGAATGACTCCCGAGAAGGCAAGAGAGATCCTGTTAAACGATTATCTGACCTTCGGTATCGTAATGGTTAAGGCAAATGATGCAGACGGTATGGTAGCCGGTGCATGTCATTCTACCGCAGATACCTTGAGACCCGCACTGCAAATCTTAAAGACTGCTCCCGGTGTCAAGCTGGTATCCGCATTCTTCGTTATGGATACCGTATTCAAGGATCTGGGCGAGAACGGTACTTTCCTGTTCGCTGACTGCGGTCTGAACCAGGATCCTACGCCCGAAGAGCTGGCTGCGATCGCAGATACTTCTTCCAGAAGCTTCAAGTCACTGATCGGACCTAAGCCTGTGATCGCTATGCTGAGCCATTCTACCAAGGGAAGTGCAAAACATGCACTGGTTGACAAGGTTGTAGAAGCTACCCGTATCGCGCATGAGGAGTATCCTCATCTGACTTTGGACGGCGAACTGCAGCTGGATGCAGCTCTGGTTCCCAGCGTAGCTAAGTCCAAGGCTCCCGGAAGCCCTGTAAACGGACATGCCAATGTCCTGATCTTCCCGAATCTGGATGCAGGTAACATTGGTTACAAGCTGGTACAGAGACTGGGTGGAGCGGAAGCTTACGGTCCTATGTTACAGGGTATCGCAAAGCCTGTTAACGATCTGTCCAGAGGATGCTCCTGGCAGGATATTGTTGGTGTCGTAGCACTGACCGCTGTACAGGCACAGTTAGTATAATCATTATAAGAACCATAAACGTGTGCGGGATATCTGTTCCGCACCGTATTCATGTATTGCCCTTACCGGGTGGCATGAGATCATAGAACATTAGTCTGACAGATTAAAAAAAGAAAGGAATTTATCATGAATATTTTAGTTATCAACTGCGGAAGTTCATCCCTGAAGTTCCAGCTGATCGATTCCGAGACCGAGAAATGTATCGCGAAAGGTCTTTGCGAGAGAATCGGTATCGAAGGAAGCCAGATCACCTATACCCCGGCCGGCGGAGAGAAAGAGCAGACCGTTACTCCCATGCCGGATCATACCGAAGCAATCCGTCTGGTACTGGAAGCACTGACCAATGAGAAGACCGGTGTGGTAAAGAGTCTGGATGAGATCGGTGCGGTAGGACATCGTATCGTACACGGCGGCGAGAAGTTCGCTGCTTCCACCATCATTACCGACGAAGTAATGAAAGCAATCGAAGAGTGCAACGACCTGGCACCTTTACATAACCCTGCCAACCTGATCGGTATCAATGCCTGCAAAAAGCTGATGCCCACCACCCCTATGGTAGCTGTATTCGATACCGCTTTCCATCAGACCATGCCTGAGGAAGCTTATATGTACGGTCTTCCTTATGAGTATTATGAGAAATACAAGATCAGACGTTACGGTTTCCACGGAACCAGCCATTCTTACGTATCCAAGAAGGCTGCTGAAGTTCTGGGTAAAAAGTACGAAGATCTGAAGATTATCGTATGCCACTTAGGCAACGGTGCGAGCGTATCCGCAGTAAAGAATGGCAAGTGTGTAGATACTTCCATGGGTCTGACCCCGTTGGAAGGACTGATCATGGGAACCCGTTCCGGTGATATCGATCCAGCGATCATGGAGTTCATCGCTCATAAAGAGGGCAAGAATATCGATGAGATCATGACCGTACTGAACAAGAAGTCCGGTGTATACGGCCTGTCCAACAATCTGTCTTCTGATTTCCGTGATCTGGAAGATGGTTATCATAAGGGTGATGAGCACTGCATCCGCACGATGAAAACTTATTGCTACCGTGTAGCAAAATACATCGGTTCCTATGTGGCAGCCATGAATGGTGTAGATGTAATCTGCTTTACCGCAGGTATCGGTGAGAATGCACCTCTGGTTCGTTCCCTGGTATGCGAGCATCTTGGCTTCTTGGGAGTATCCATCGATGAGGATGCGAACCACAAGCGCGGCGAGGAAATCGCTATTTCCACTCCTGACAGCAAGACAACTGTTATGGTAATTCCTACGAATGAGGAACTTGCTATTGCCAGAGAGACAGTAAGTTTGGTAAAATAGGTTCGGCAGAACCTTAAGAATGAGAACACCCATCGACAGAGGTTTCTGTTGGTGGGTGTTTTGTTGTGTCGCAGGTATCATAAATTGCTATGAACCCAGAGTTATGGGAATACCCCCCGGTTCGCGATTCTTTACCAAATGCCTGTGAAATGGAGAAAAGTGTGCAAAAAAGCGTGCGCAGAAATGAGGAGTATTATGAAAAAAAATGTGATCGTCGGACAGTCCGGAGGCCCCACAGCGGTAATCAATGCCAGCCTTGCGGGTGTCTATAAGACAGCAAAGGATATGGGCGCAGATACCATCTACGGTATGCGTTACGGTATTCAGGGTCTGTTGGAGAAAAAGATTGTGGACTTAGGGGAAAAGATCCGCAATGATATGGATGTGGAGCTGTTAAAGAGAACCCCGGCATCTTTCCTTGGATCCTGTCGTTACAAACTTCCGGAAATGGCAGAAGATAAAGCGATTTATGAAAAGATTTTTGCAATTCTGGAAGAACTGGAGATCATGGCATTTTTCTATATCGGCGGCAATGATTCCATGGATACGATAAAGAAGCTGTCCGATTATGCGGAGACGATTCAGAGCCCGATCCGTTTCATCGGCGTTCCGAAGACGATTGATAACGATCTGGAAGGTACGGATCATACGCCCGGTTACGGCAGTGCCGCAAAATATATTGCCACAGTAACCAAGGAACTGGTACGTGACGGACTGATCTATGAGATGCAGAGCGTGACGGTCATTGAAATCATGGGCAGAAATGCCGGATGGCTGACCGGTGCGGCAGTACTTGCAAAGAGTGAGGACTGCGAAGGCCCGGATATGATCTATTTGCCGGAAGTTCCTTTTGATGTGGATAAATTCCTGGCAAAAGTAAAAAAACTGGTCAATGAGAAGCAGTCTATCGTAATTGCGGTATCGGAAGGCATCAAGACGGCGGACGGCAGATATGTCTGTGAGCTTGCATCCCACTCTGACAAGACGGACTCTTTCGGACATGTACAGTTGTCCGGAACCGGTAAATATTTATCCGACCTGATTATCGAGAAATTAGGTTGCAAGTCCAGAGCAATTGAATTGTCGACATTACAGCGCTGCGCCGGACATCTGACCTCCCGTGTGGATATCACAGAGGCATATCAGGTAGGAGGTACCGCGGTAAAGGCTGCTTTCGAAGGCAAGACCGGTCAGATGGTAATCTTAAAGAGAGTATCCCAGGATCCGTATATCTGCACTACGGATCTCTATGATGTACACAAAGTAGCCAATCTGGAGAAAAAGGTGCCCCGTTCCTGGATCAACGAAGAGGGAGATTATGTGACTGTGGAGATGAAGAATTACATTGAGCCTCTGATTCAGGCAGAACTGACTCCAATCATGATTACAGGGCAACCCAGACACATTATTCTCGATGATATGTAAAAAATTAAAATTACTGCTTGACGTTACCGCGTTAAAACAGTAATATAAGGAAAATTAAATACAGCGGTAAAGAAACCATTGATGTGGAGATAAAAACAGTTCGTGCACTTACAGAGAGACCGGATGCTGAGAAAGGTTGGAACGCAGGTTGTTAAATGGACCATGGAGGGCGCAGTCAAAGAGGAAAATAAGCAATCTCGAGTATTCTGCGACGTGAGGGCATACGTCAGTTGCCGGGGATATGTTGGTATCCTGTAAGAGCGCATAGTACGAAAAGTCTATGCGAAGCAAGGTGGCACCGCGGGAAGTGTATATGCCCCGTCCTTGACAGAAGTAGGATTCTGTCGAGGGCGGTTTTTTGTGACTTTTCAGAGCCATTAACTATTGGCAAATGTTCGTCGAATGCTTGCATTCGTAAGAACATAAGGCAATAGTTATTTGACGAAGTAGCCTTAATGAGCAAATAACAAGCAAGCCTGTTCACACCCACATTGGAAGAATGCAAAAACATTGCGGCACAGGGGCATTACGGAGTGATCCCGTTAAGCTGTGAGCTGTATGCGGATATGACGACACCCATCGAAGTGCTGCGGACGTTTAAGAAGATTAGTGGTCATGTCTATCTGCTGGAAAGTGCGGAGGCGGACAAACGATGGGGAAGGTATTCCTTCCTGGGGTATGATCCGCTGTTGGAGATCACCTGCTATAACGGCACAACAACGATAAAATCGGAGTTAACAAGCCGGACGGACTTAGGGGATGTCAGACAGATGATCTGGAGACGAACTACCACCGGGCGGAGCGAGAGTTGAATAATATGAAGGAACTGCTGCAAAACGGTGAAAAAGTACAACACACGCCATGTAAATTAAAAACAGAGTTTCAGCCTTTGTTTGATGAAAAAGCATACTGTGAAATGGTGGAGAAAGCCAAACATTATATCCGTGAGGGAGACATCTTCCAGGTGGTATTATCCAACCGTCTGGAAGCGGAGATGGAAGGAAGCCTCTTAGATGCTTACCGGGTGCTTCGGACAACGAATCCCTCCCCGTATATGTTTTACTTTTCCGGCAGTGACGGCGAGATCATCAATGAACTGGAAGACAATAAACGCGGCATCTACGGCGGAGCGATAGGCTATATTTCCTTTACCGGGAATCTGGATACCTGTATTGCCATAAGACTTGCTTTTTCCAAGAACGGCAAAGTATTTGTCAGATGCGGAGCCGGCATTGTGGCGGACAGTGTCCCGGAGAAGGAATACAGGGAATGTATCCAGAAGGCAGCAGCCGTACGACAGGCACTTCAGAAAGCACAGGAGGGAATGGAAGCATGATATTACTGATCGACAATTATGACAGCTTTTCCTATAACGTATATCAGCTGGTAGGCAGTGTGAATCCGGATATCCGGGTGATCCGCAATGACGAATACAGTGTGGACGAGATCCGTGCCATGAATTTGTCACAGGTGTTAAGAAAATAACAACTACTCCGGCACTCTTTGAGGATGTACTTGAGTATGAGGGAAAGAGGTAGTGCGAATATGAAGGTGGAAGCACCGAAAGAAGTACCGATGGTAAGGACAGATAAAGCCAGATAGAAGTTAGGATAAGAAAAAATGTACCGAACTCTGAAAGTTTGACATTAGAATCTAACAATTAGAGTTCGGTTACTGTTGACAAAGTAAGAACCGCAAGATAAAATCTCAATTAAGATTAAATCTTATTAAGGAGGACTGAGAACAATTAGAAATACGATTCAAAGAGATATGGTACTAAGTGCAGTAAATGAGATGCATCGTCATGTAACAGCTGATCAGATATACACATTTATAAGGGATAAATATCCATCAATTGGAAGAGGAACCGTATATAGAAATCTTGGCATACTTGTAGAGGAAGGAAAAGTCAGAAAAGTAGAAGTTCCGGATGGCTCTGATCGCTTTGATTTTACACGTGAGAATCATTATCATGTTGAATGTGTAAAATGCGGAGAAATATTTGATGTTGACATGGATGTTATATCAGAAATTGAAAAGAAAATAAAAGATGCACATGGTATGAAATATATAAGCCATGACATATTTTTTAAAGGAATTTGCCCAGAATGTCAGAATAATAAAATGAATGACCTGTAAGATTGGAGGATAATATAATGTTAGAGATAGGAACAAAAGCACCAGATTTTGAATTACCAGACCAAAATGGAGAATTACATAAATTGAGTGAGTATCTTGGAAAAAAAGTGATACTATATTTTTACCCAAAAGATAATACACCGGGCTGCACAAAGCAGGCGTGTGGATTTTCAGAAAGATATCCACAGATTACTGAAAAAGGTGCGGTGGTACTTGGTATCAGTAAGGATTCGGTTGCCTCACATAAGAAGTTTGAAGAAAAATATAGACTCACATTTACACTCTTATCGGATACTGAACGAAAGGTTATCGAAGCCTATGATGTATGGAAGGAAAAGAAGAATTATGGAAAGATATCAATGGGTGTGGTCAGAACAACATACCTTATTGATGAAGAAGGTGTTATCATAAAAGCCAATGATAAGGTAAAAGCTGCTGACGATCCAGAAAAAATGTTACAGGAATTAAGCTGATGAAGATTATATTATCACCCGCAAAAAAGATTAAAGTGGATACGGACAGTATAGAAAGCTTAAGTGAACCGGTATTCAAAGAAAAAACAGATGAGATTCTTAGATGGCTACAGGGCAGGTCAGAAAAAGAACTCAAGGAAATGTGGAAGTGCAATGACAAGATTGCTGAACAGAATATAGAAAGAATTAATTCCATAAAAATGGAAAATAATCTTACACCAGCAATTTTAGCATACGAAGGAATTGCATATCAGTATATGGCACCGATAGTTTTTGAAGAGGAACATTTTAACTATGTTCAGGAACATTTGAGAATATTGTCAGCATTCTATGGAGTATTAAAGCCTCTGGATGGCATTACTCCATACCGCCTTGAGATGCAGGCAAAGGCTGCCATAGGAGGCTCAAAGAATCTGTATGATTTCTGGGGGGATAATCTATACAGGGAATTGATAGATGACAGCAGAATCATTGTTAATCTGGCTTCAAAGGAATACTCTAAATGTATTGAAAAATATCTGTCGCATAAAGACAGGTATATAACGATTACATTCTGTGAGAAGTCAGAAGACAAGCTTATCACAAAAGGCACATATGCAAAGATGGCACGAGGCGAAATGGTAAGATATATGGCAGAAAACCATATAGAAAAACCAGAGAGCATCAGTAACTTTAACAGACTTGGCTATGTGTTCAGAGATGACATATCATCAGATCATGAGTACATATTTGAAAGAAAATCTGAAAAATAGAAAATAATAATGGGAATTATTTGAAGGTGATAGAGATATGAAAGAAAAGATAGGTAATATATTAAAGACAGTACTTGTACTGTTTCTGGCAGTTTTGGTTATTATTATGATGTTGGAAATACGAAAAATACAGGGAACTGCAAAAGTTATCAATTATGCTGGATTAGTCAGAGGAGCAACACAACGGGAAGTAAAGCTGGAAATTACCGGAACTTCAGATGATGCAATGATTGCGTATCTTGATGATATTCTGAATGGACTTAAATATGGGAATGGAGAATACAGTCTTGTGAGCCTCCCAGATAGAACATATCAGAACAAGCTGGATGAACAGATATCGTATTGGAATAAGTTAAAAGAAGAAATTTTATCAGTAAGGGAAAATGGATATGAAGCAACAGATGTTATTGCTATAAGTGAAACATATTTTAATATGGCAGATGAAACAGTCACATCAGCTGAAATATATTCTGAAAGAGTTGCTGGAACTATCAGAGTGGTTGAGATACTATCAATTTTAGATATTATTATGCTTGTCCTGATAATTATCCAGCAAACAATAGCGGATATTAGAATTAAAAACAAAAATAAAGTTCTGGAGAAAAAAGCTTATGTTGACCTGCAGACGGGACTTCCTAATAAGAGCAAATGTGAGGAAATGCTTCGTAGCTGTGAGTATATAACGGAACCTATGGGATTTGTAATGTTTGACTTGAATAATCTGAAGCTGGCAAATGATACTTATGGACATGCGGTAGGAGATCAGCTTATAACTAATTTTGCAAGACTGTTAAGAAATTCCATACCATCGAAGGATTTTGTGGGAAGATATGGTGGAGATGAATTTATAGCTATTATCACGCAAACAACAAAGAAAGAGATTTTGTCTATTATGGAAGATGTGTATAGTGAAGTAAAGCGTTTCAATGAGAATGTTCATAAGGTAGAAGTCAGTTATGCATATGGATATGCTTTCTCAGAAGATTATTCAGAATGTACTATGAAAACCTTATTTGATAAGGCAGATAAGCATATGTATGAGAATAAAGCGATTGAAAAAGCAAAATTAAAGGTCACTGCTCAATAGTATATGGTAAAAGATTAAAAACCCAAAAGTGAAATTCATAGATAGTAATGAATTTTATAACTATTTCTAATGAACAGGTGTATTTACATAATAAGACAGGAGCGGAAAACTTATTATATCTTGCGCAGTTAAAGGGAGTGATTGGTAAGCGGGAAGTAGAAGAAGCAATACAACGGGTTGGACTTGACCCGGCTGACAAAAGGGTATTTGGTAAATACTCAATGGGAATGAAGCAGAGACTGGTGATTGCACAGACCATCATGGAGAAGCCGGATGTTATCATGCTGGATGAGTATATGTAAATTTGATCTTTCTGACAGGCTGCGCCAGCAAGGAGATGGGATGGACGATCCGCAGTTATGGAGTGGAAAAGCAGGCGGACATAGGATGCAAAAATTGTATGAAAATCCTACAAAATTTTGTTGACAAAAGAGTATTGACTATGTATAATAAATCAGTGTGTGAATCAACACATCGTAGGAGACTTGTGTTTTCTACGCAACATATTGCATAGGAGTCGCTATGTTAGTAAGTTTATCTGATGTATTAACATCCGAAGGCAAGGTAGAGACTGTTGCCATTCCGCTTGAGATGACAAGCTTTAAGAGCCGCCAGGGAGACTTCCCTATTACGGAGAAGACACCCATCACCCTTACTTTTACCAACATCGGTGTGAACAAGGCAAAAGTAACCGGCACTGCAGAGCTTATCTTTGATACGAAATGTGACAGATGCCTTACTGAAGTACCTACAGCAATGAAGCTTAAGTTTGACAGAATCGTTTATTCTCCGGAAGCGGAAGTAAGTGAGGAAGAAGATACCGAGCAGAGCTTTATGGATGGATGGCAGCTGGATGTAGAGGCTTTTGTGTACGATGAAATTCTGGTGAATTGGCCGGCAAAGATCCTGTGTAAGGAAGACTGCAGGGGTATCTGTCCTGTATGTGGTCAGAACAGGAATCTGAAGGAATGTGGTTGCGATACTTTCGTACCGGATCCTCGTATGGCAGCAATCCAAGATATCTTCAACGCGAATAAGGAGGTGTAACGATGTCTATTTGTCCTAAGAATAAATCTTCCAAAGGTAGAAGAGATAAGAGAAGAGCAAACTGGAAAATGAGCGCTCCTACATTGGTAAAGTGCAGCAAATGTGGTGCACTGATGATGCCTCACAGAGTTTGCAAGGCTTGCGGTTCTTACAATAAGAAGCAGGTCGTAAGCGTTGATTAATTGATAAATCAATGAAGCAAAAGAAAGCGAAAAGAAAAGAGGAGATTCCGTCTGGAGTCTCCTCTTACTTTTTGCGAAAAAAGCTCTTGCTTTTTATATACGCCTTTAGTATAGTAAGAATGAATCTGTCATCATCAAACTGTTTGATTATAAACGGAGCGGTTTGATGATGCGCGGATAACAGAAACAAACAGAGGAAAATACGATATGGCTGAATATGTAAATGTTGCTGTGGATGCGATGGGCGGAGACAACGCACCTGCTGAGATCGTAAAAGGTGCGGTAGAAGCTGTAAACGCCGATAAGCGTGTCAAAGTATTCCTGGTAGGCAAGGAGCCGGTGATCCGGGAAGAATTAAAGGCATATACCTATGATGCTGATCAGTTGGAAGTGGTACATGCGGAGGAAGTCATTGAAACAGCGGAACCTCCTGTTATGGCAATCCGTAAGAAGAAGGATTCTTCGATTGTCAAGGCTATGTATATGGTCAAGAACGGAGAATGTGATGCCTTTGTATCTGCCGGCAGCACCGGAGCGGTACTGGTAGGCGGACAGGTGATCGTAGGTCGTATCCGCGGCGTGGAGAGACCCCCTTTGGCTCCCCTGATCCCTACGGAAAAGGGCGTAAGCCTGTTACTGGACTGCGGAGCCAACGTAGACGCCAGACCTTCCATGCTGGTACAATTTGCCAAGATGGGCAGCGTGTATATGGAAAGCGTTATGGGAGTCAAGAATCCCAAGGTCGGTATCGTCAATATCGGTGCCGAAGAGGAAAAGGGAAATGCTTTGGTAAAGGAGACATTTCCGCTTCTGAAGAACTGCCCGGAGATCAATTTCATCGGCAGTGTGGAAGCGAGAGATATTCCGGCAGGCGCAGCAGATGTCATTGTCTGCGAAGCATTTGTCGGTAATGTGATTCTTAAGATGTATGAGGGCGTCAGCTCTGCGTTGTTGCATCAGGTAAAGCAAGGCATGATGTCGACACTGCGCAGCAAGATCGGTGCATTGTTGGTGAAGCCTGCATTGAAGAAGACTTTGAAGAGCTTCGATACTTCTCAGTACGGCGGTGCTCCGTTACTCGGACTGAAAGGTCTGGTAGTGAAGACACACGGAAGCAGCAAGGCAGTGGAAGTGAAGAATTCTATTTTGCAATGCATTGCATTCAAAGAAGAGAAAATTAACGAGAAAATCAAAGAGCAGATCAGTCCGGAAGATAAGACTGCGGAAAATAATTAAATTGGAAAGAAGGAACTGTTATGGAATTCGAAAAATTAAAGAAAATTATTGCTGAGGTATTAAACGTAGATCCTGATGAAATCACTTTAGAGACCACCTTCCAGGATGACCTGGGGGCTGATTCCCTGGACGTTTACCAGATCATTATGGGGATCGAAGAAGAGTTCGATATTGAGATCCCCGCTGAGACCGCTGAACAGGTTACTACTGTGGAAGACGCGGTAGAGATGATCAAAAACGCAGTCAACTAGTAAAGCTACGAGCCATGTAAAGATAAAACAGGAACTGTGACCGAGAGCTTGCTCACAAGGCACTGTTCCTGTTTTTGGTTTATGTAAGAGGATGCAGACATGTTGGAAGGTTATACAATGGATGTGCTGGAGCAGCGCATCGGCTACTGCTTTCATAATAAAGCATTGTTGAAGCAGGCACTGACCCACAGCTCCTATACCAATGAACAGAAAATAAATAAGACACAGAACTATGAGCGTATCGAGTTCCTCGGAGATGCGGTGCTGGAGCTGGTATCCAGTGATTTCCTCTTCAGAGAGCACCCGGAGGTACCGGAAGGGGAACTGACGAAGATGCGTGCCTCTATGGTATGTGAGCCGTCTCTGGCGTTCTGTGCAAGAGACTTGGAACTGGGGCAGTTTATGCTCCTGGGAAAGGGTGAAGAGAGTACCGGCGGCAGGCGCAGAGACAGCATTACCTCTGACGGAATGGAAGCCATGATCGGTGCGATTTATTTAGACGGCGGTATGCAGCCGGCTAAGGCGTTTATCGACCGTTTTATTCTGTCAGATTTAGAGGACAAGCGTCTCTTCTATGACAGCAAGAGTAATCTTCAGGAACTGATCCAGGGAAAGCTGAAAAAAGAGTTCGAGTACCGTCTGCTGGAAGAGAGCGGACCGGAACACGACAAGACCTTCGTGGTAGAGATCGACATGGAGGGAGAATGCCTTGGCCGTGGGCAGGGAAGAACCAAAAAAGCGGCAGAACAGCAGGCGGCCTATGAGGCGCTTCTGCGATTGAGGGATAGAGGATATGTATTTAAAAAGTATTGAGATACACGGGTTCAAATCATTTGCGAATAAGATCGTATTCCAGTTTCACAATGGCATCACAGGTATCGTGGGACCGAACGGCAGCGGTAAAAGTAACGTAGCTGATGCGGTGCGATGGGTACTGGGTGAACAGCGTATCAAGCAGCTGCGCGGTGCCAGTATGCAGGATGTTATTTTCTCGGGAACAGAGACCAGAAAGCCGTTAAGCTATGCTTATGTGGCAATTACGCTTGACAACAGCGATCATCAACTGGCAATCGACTATGATGAAGTTACGGTTGCAAGACGCATCTACCGTTCCGGAGAAAGTGAATATCTGATCAACGGCACTCCCTGCAGATTAAAGGATGTCAACGAACTGTTTTACGATACCGGTATCGGTAAGGAAGGCTATTCCATCATCGGACAGGGTCAGATCGATAAGATCTTAAGCGGTAAACCGGAGGAACGTCGTGAACTGTTCGACGAAGCTGCAGGAATCGTGAAATTCAAGCGCAGAAAGGCGGCAGCCCAGAGCAAGCTTGAAAACGAAAAACAGAACCTGGTGCGTGTCAACGATATTTTATCCGAACTGGAGAAACAGGTAGGACCTTTAGAGAAGCAGTCAGAGGTGGCAAAAGTATACCTCAAGAAAAAAGAAGAACTAAAGACCCTGGATATCAATGTTTTCTTATTGGAGAATAAAAGACTTAGAGAGCAGCTGGCTTCTTTGGAAGAAAAGTATGGGATTGCCAGTACGGAACTGAACGAAACCAGTGAAAAATACGAAGGCATTAAGGAAGAATATGAGCGGATCCAGCAGGAAATCGAGAGTCTGGATGCTGCGATTGAAACAGCCAGAGAACAGCTGACAGATACCGGTTTGATGCGTGGTAAGCTGGAAGGCGAGATCAATGTCCTGAAGGAACAGATCAACTCCGCTCACGGCAGTGAGGCACACTTGAATCATCGTAAAGCGGCGCTGGAAGAAGAGATTGCCGGCAAGGAAAAAGAAAAGCAGGATATTTTAACTGATAAAAAAGATACCGACACACAGGTACAGGAGATCGCCGAGGCAGCAGCAAAAGCAAAGGCGGATCTGGAAGCAATTCAGAACAAGATCGCGGAATTAAATAATAACATTGAAGCCGGTAAGAATACCATCATCGGAGAATTGAACCAGAGAGCAACCATCAAGTCCAAGATGGGACGTTACGATACCATGATGGAGCAGATCAATATCCGTAAGGCAGAGCTGAATTCCAGACTGCTGCGTGCCAAATCCGACGAGGCAGCCAGAGAAGAGACGGTAAAAAAACTGGAAGAGACTTTTGCTAACGTGACAGAAGAACTCAGACAGATGACGGAGAAAGAAGCTGCTTCCGAACTGGAGCTGGGGAAGATCCGGGAGAACCTCACCGGACTGGATGCGAAGCTTCGTGATACCCAGAACCGTTTCCATCAGGAACAGTCCAAGTTAGAAGCGCTGACCAATATTACCGAGCGCTATGACGGCTACGGCGGCAGCGTCAAGAAGGTCATGGAGCAGAAGGAAAAAGAAAAAGGCATCATCGGTGTCGTAGCGGACATCATTCAGGTAGAGGCAAAATACGAGACTGCGATCGAGACTGCTTTGGGCGGTAATATTCAGAATATTGTAACCGATAATGAAGAGACTGCGAAGCACATGATCGGCTTCTTAAAGCAGAATCGTCTCGGTCGAGCTACCTTTTTACCGTTGACCAGTATTACCAAGCCGCAGGAGTTTAAGAATCCGGAAGCCTTGAAAGAAAAAGGTGTTATCGGCATGGCGGATGAGCTGGTAGGCACGGCGAAAGAATACCGCAATGTGGCGAAAGCGATGCTGGGACGTATTGTGGTCGTTGACAATGTGGACAATGCTGTGAAGATTGCAAAGAAATTCGATTACGGCATCCGTATGGTTACATTGGAGGGAGAACTTCTGGTTCCCGGCGGTGCCATCAGCGGCGGTGCGTTTAAGAATAACAGTAATCTTCTGGGCAGACGTCGTGAGATGGAAGAACTGGAGAAAAGGGTAAAGAAGCTTTCTGAGGATATCAAAGAATATACACAGAAAATCGAAGATACCAAGAATAAGCGCAACAAGCTGCGTATGGATCTGGAAACATTAAAGACCGAGATGCAGCGGAAGTCTATCGAACAGAATACCGCAAGACTGAATATCTCCCAGGCGAGAGAGCGTATGGAAGAAGAGGCTGAGAGTGCACAGTCCCTGAAACTGGAAGAACAGGAGATCGAGACCAAGATCTTCGAGATCCGTTCCGGTAAAGAGACCATAGTACAGGAACTGGCTGCCAGCGAAGAACTGGAGAAAAATACCCAGGAACAGATTTATGTATTCCAGAAGGAACTGGAAAACTGCCGCCTGGAAGAAAGCGAAGCTTCCGCCCATGCCGGAGAATGGGAAGTAAAGGTCGAGAAGATGCGGCAGGCACTGGACTACAAGCAGGCCAATGTGGATCGTATAGGCGGCGAACTGGAACGTGCACAGTCAGAGCTTGCCGAGATCTTACAGGCTTTGACCGAAAATGCACAGGAAGTGGAACGTAAGAAAAATAATATTCTGGAGATCGAGAAAACCATCGCGGCTTCTCATGAGACCCAGGATGCTTCCAAGAAAAAACTGGACGAAGACATTGCCAAAAAGGAAGAGCTGTCTGCGAAGCAGAAGGATTTCTTCCGCAGCAGAGAAGAAATGTCAGAGCGTATGAATGCACTGGATAAGGAAGTCTATCGTCTGAGTGAACAGAAGAAAAAGCTGGAAGAAGGTATCGAAGGGCAGATCAATTATATGTGGGATGAGTACGAGATCACACTGAGTGATGCCGCAGGACTCCGCAATGAAGAGATGAACGATCTGCCGGCCATGAAACGTGAGATCAGCGGACTGAAAGACGAGATCCGCAAACTGGGCAATGTCAATGTCAACGCTATTGAGGATTATAAAAATCTGATGGAGCGTTACAACTTTATGAAGACGCAGCATGATGATCTGGTAGAGGCGGAGAAGACTCTGGAAGGCATTATCGAGGAACTGGATACTGCCATGCGGAAACAGTTCACGGAGAAATTCGCAGAGATCAGCAGAGAGTTCGACAAGGTATTCAAAGAACTCTTCGGTGGCGGTAAGGGAACGTTGGAACTGATGGAGGATGAGGATATTCTGGAAGCGGGCATCCGTATCATCGCACAGCCACCCGGAAAGAAATTGCAGAATATGATGCAGCTCTCCGGTGGAGAAAAAGCATTATCCGCGATTTCCCTCCTGTTTGCCATTCAGAATCTGAAGCCTTCACCGTTCTGTCTACTGGACGAGATCGAGGCGGCACTGGACGATTCCAATGTCGGCCGTTTCGCGAAGTACTTACATAAGCTGACCAGGAATACACAGTTCATCGTCATTACACACAGACGAGGAACGATGGAACAGGTGGACAGACTGTACGGAATCACCATGCAGGAGAAGGGCGTATCCACCTTAGTCAGTGTCAACCTCATTGATAAAGAACTGGATGATTAGCAAGCGTTTTTCTGGATAGAATGCTGATTGGAGGAAATGGGATGAGCGAGGAGAAAAAGGGCTTTTTTGCCCGGTTAAAAGAAGGTCTGACCAAGACCAGAGACAATATCGTCCGTGGAATCGATTCCGTTTTCAGTGGTTTCTCCGCGATTGATGATGACTTTTACGAAGAACTGGAAGAAATCCTCATTATGGGAGATATTGGTGTAAATGCGACCACGGCTATCGTAGAGAGACTGAAGCAACAGGTAAAGGAAAAGCATATCAAAGAGCCCTCTGAATGCAAACAGCTTCTGATCGATAGCATCAGGGAACAGATGCAGGTGGATGAGACGGCTTATGATTTTGAAAAAGAGCAGTCTGTGATCATGGTCATCGGTGTCAACGGTGTGGGCAAGACGACATCTGTCGGTAAGCTGGCCGGTAAGTTAAAGGATGAGGGACGTAAAGTCCTGATTGCCGCAGCGGACACTTTTCGTGCCGCGGCAGGTGACCAGCTGGCAGAATGGGCATCCAGGGCGGATGTGCCCATGATCGGCGGAAAAGAGGGCGCAGATCCCGCCAGTGTGGTGTTTGATGCTGTGAATGCAGCGAAAGCAAGAGGCGTGGATGTGCTTCTGATCGATACCGCCGGAAGACTGCATAATAAGAAGAACCTGATGGAAGAACTTCGCAAAATGAACCGTATCATTGACAAGGAGTTCCCAAATGCCCACAGAGAGAACCTGATCGTATTGGATGGTACCACCGGACAGAATGCGCTGGTACAGGCGAGAGAATTCGGTGAGGTGGCAGACCTCACGGGCATCATTCTGACGAAGATGGACGGAACGGCGAAGGGCGGTATTGCGGTGGCAATCCAGTCTGAACTGAAGGTTCCGGTAAAATACATCGGTGTGGGAGAGACCATCGAGGATCTCCAGAAATTCAATTCCGATGAATTTGTAAACGCATTGTTTGATGTGAATATGGATGATATCGGTGAACTGCATCTGCCGGAAGAAGCGGAAACGACGGATACAGAAGAGGAATAGACCAAACAGACGAAGAAAGTGTGACAGAAAGGCATGGGAAGAAAAATGCAGGAAGAAATGTTGACGTTAGAGAAATTTGAAGAAGCAAGTGAAATCGTAAAAAAGGTAACGTTAGAGACCAAGCTGGTATACAGTGATTATTTCAGTGCCCAGACAGGCAACCGCGTGTACCTGAAGCCGGAGAACTTACAGTTTACCGGTGCATACAAATTAAGAGGTGCCTATTATAAAATGAGCACCCTGACAGATGAAGAACGCGCCAAAGGTCTGATCACCGCATCTGCGGGCAACCATGCACAGGGTGTGGCTTATGCGGCAAAATGCTACGGCTGTAAAGCAACGATTGTGATGCCCACCACCACACCACTCATTAAAGTAAACCGTACCAGAGGATACGGTGCGGAAGTGGTACTGCACGGAGATGTCTATGACGAGGCATGTGCCAAAGCGTATGAACTGGCAGAAGAGCATGGATATACCTTTGTACATCCTTTTGATGACCTTACAGTAGCGACCGGTCAGGGTACCATTGCCATGGAAATCTTCAAGGAGCTGCCTCTGGTAGATTATATTCTGGTTCCCATCGGTGGCGGCGGACTGGCAACCGGTGTCTCCACACTGGCAAAACTGCTGAACCCGAAGATCAAGGTCATCGGTGTAGAACCTGCCGGAGCCAACTGCATGCAGGTATCCTTAAAGAACGGCAAGGTAACCACCCTGCCAAAGGTCAACACAATTGCCGACGGTACCGCTGTTAAGACTCCCGGAAGCAAGATTTTCCCTTATCTGCAGAAGAATCTGGATGATGTGATCACAGTAGAGGATGAGGATCTGGTAGTAGCCTTTCTGGATATGGTTGAGAACCACAAGATGATCGTGGAGAATTCCGGACTGCTGACCGTAGCAGCCTTAAAGCAGTTAAATGTGAAGGATAAGCGTATCGTATCTATCTTAAGCGGCGGTAATATGGATGTCATCACCATGTCCTCTGTAGTACAGCAGGGTCTGATCTTAAGAGACCGTATCTTTACTGTATCCGTATTGCTTCCTGACAAGCCCGGTGAGCTGTGCAGAGTATCCGGTGTTATCGCAGGTGTCAACGGTAATGTCATCAAACTGGAGCACAACCAGTTCGTATCTATCAACAGAAGTGCTGCCGTGGAACTGCGTATCACACTGGAAGCTTTCGGTACCGAGCATAAGAAAGAGATCATTGCTGCTCTGGAAAAAGAGGGCTACAAGCCCAAGGTGGTCAGAACAAATATATAATTGTGCAGAGTCATGCAGATGTCGCTGCATCGTTTCTTAGAAAAGAAGTGAATGTATCACCGATAAAAGCCGCATATTATAGATATGCGGCTTTTATGCGGAATGGAGAGAAAATATGGCGAAAAAGACTGAAAAAGAACTGGAAATACAGAGACTGGATAAAAAGACACCACTGCAGATGTTCCGGGATTATGTAATGATCACGGTGGCTTCTTTTGTCTATGCGGTATCCGTCAGTATGTTTTTGGATCCGAACTCCCTGGCCCCCGGCGGTATCACCGGTATTGCCATTATTTTAAACCGTCTGTTCGGGATTGAGACCGGTACCTGGATGTTACTCATCAACATTCCAATCCTGCTGATCGGTATCTGGAAATTTGGGTTGCGGTTTATTTTGTCTACGATCTATTGTACGGCAATGACTTCATTATTTACAAACTTATTGACACCGGTAGGAGCAGTGACCACAGATCCACTGCTTGCGTCTCTGGCCGGAAGTGCCCTGATGGCAGTATCTATGGGCTGGGTGTTCAAGGCAGGATCCACTACGGGAGGAACAGATATTATTATCAAGCTGCTGCGCTTGAAGTTCCCGTACCTCAAGACAGGAGCATTGTTTTTCCTGACAGATGTGGTTATCGTCATAGCATCGGCGTTTGTATTCCGGAATGTTGACAAGGCACTGTATGCCGGTATCGTGGTCATTATCACATCAGTGGTGCTGGATGTGGTATTGTACGGCCGTGATGAGGCGAAGCTGATCTATATTATCAGCGACCATGCGGAAAAAATCGCAGGGAGATTGTTGGAGGAGCTGGACATTGGTGTGACTTATGTACAGGGCAGTGGTGCCTACAGCGGCAAGGAGAAGAGCGTCATCATGTGCGCCATGAAGAAAAACATTTCTCCCAAGGCGGAAGAGATCGTAAAGGAAGAGGATCCCCTGGCATTTATGATCGTCACCAGTGCCACGGAGATCTTCGGTGAGGGCTATAAGAGCTATTTCAGTGAGAAGCTGTGAGGCTGAAATAAAATTTAAGTAAAAAAACAGCTGAAAGGGCTTACATTTTCAAAGAGAATCATCTATAATAGCGTCGTGTCCGGAAGGGCAGACGCTATTTTTTACTGTGTGCGCCCGGTAAATCTCTGGTTTGACGTACAGTAAGCGCATATCAGGCTATGCATGAGGGTAAGACTGCTACTCAGGTCAAAACGCAGTACTACACCGAATCATGCATGGAGATATGGCAGTTGGATTGAGAGAAAGAAACATATACTAGTAAAAATAGGCAGACAGAGAATCGCATGAAAAATGTGCGATGATATTTATGGGAGTCAGGGAACATGAACAATACAACTTTGACAAAAGAGGAGAAACAGTATAAACGGCTCACCGAAGAACCGGTAGCACGGCTGGTCCTGGAACTGGGACTGCCGACTACCATCAGCATGTTGATCACGAATCTGTATAATATGGTGGATACCTGGTTCGTAAGCCAGTTAGGCACCAGTGCTACCGGAGCGGTAGGCGTGGTGTTTGGCTTGATGGCAATTATTCAGGCGTTCGGATTCATGTTCGGTCATGGCGCCGGAAGCAATATCAGCCGGTTGTTAGGCGCTCATGAAAAGGAGCGGGCGAAAGCTTTTTCCGCAACGGGATTTTATTTGGCGGTGGGAGCCGGAGTGTTGATCGCGGTGATCGGTATTGTGGATCTGAACGGATTGTGCAGATTGCTTGGAAGTACGGAGACCATCCTTCCCTATGCGAGAATCTATGCTTTCTATATTTTGGTGTCGGCACCGGCAATGGCATCCAGCTGTGTGATGAACAATGTGCTCCGGTATGAAGGCTATGCCAATCTGGCGATGGTAGGACTGGTCTCCGGCGGTATCTTAAATATGGCGGGAGATGCCATTCTTATGTGGGGGTTAAATCTTGGTATCCGGGGAGCGGCACTTTCCACTATGATCTCCCAGTACGTATCCTTTGGAATCCTGTTATTCTTTTTCCTACGTGGAAAGACCCAGAGCAGCCTGGCACCGAAATATTTTACCTGGGAATTTGCCGTACATAAGAACATTCTTACAGCAGGCTTCCCCAGTATGATGCGACAGGGACTGACCAGCGTGTCCACCATGGTGCTGAATGCACAGGCGGCAGTCTACGGGGATATTGCCATTGCAGCTATGAGCGTGGTATCCCGTATTTTCAATTTCGTATTCAGTGTGGCACTGGGTATCGGTCAGGGCTTCCAGCCTGTATCCTCCTTCAATTATGGGGCAAAGAAGTATTCCCGTGTAAAGAAAGCGTTCTGGTTCACCCTGTGCGCGAGTCTGGTGACTATGGCAGTGTTTGCAGGTGTGGTGTATATGTTCCGCAGAGAGCTGTTGCTGGAATTCCTTACGGATATGGATGCCTATGAGATCGCTTTTTATGCGTTGCAGATCCAGTGTCTGACGCTGCCGTTTATTCCGGTATGTATCTGCGGCAACATGCTGTTTCAGTCCATTGGAAAGGGCGGCAGGGCGACGATCTTAGCCTCCTTCCGAAGTGGCACCATCTACATTCCGGCACTGCTGATCCTGACGGCGTTCTGGGGAATTCGGGGCATCCAGTGGTCACAGCCCGTGTCCGATATTTTAGCTGCGTTTTTGTCATTGCCGGTGGCTGTGGTGTTTTTAAAGGGACTGCCGGAAGATGGTGTGGAAGTATAGAGAAGAATGAGATCCCTTCGTCATAAGACGGAGGGATTTTTATGTACAGATGTATCCATACGCAGGAATAAGTATCTGCCTTGATCTGTGAAGCTGTTGACATTAAATAATCCACATGATACAATACATTTAACAATTAGGCTAAATGTTAAACGCTTGGATGAAAGGATGTGATTCATTTTTGGGCATACAAGATACATTGAAAGCGCTGGCGGATCCTATAAGGCGTGAAATACTAAATCTTCTGAAAAACGGTCGATTGTCGGCAGGAGAGATCTGCGAACATTTTCCGGTGACGGGGGCTTCCATATCAAGGCATCTGTCGGTGTTGAAGGAGGCAGATCTGATCCGGGACAAGCGGGAAGGAAAGTTTATTTATTATGAACTGAATGCTTCCGTGCTGGAAGAAATCATGTTATGGATCACAGATTTGAAAGGAGCATCGGATAATGAAGGAAATGATACAGAAAAATAAAGGCAGGCTGATCTGCTCGGCATTTGTTATGTGCATAGGAATGATATTGGGATATACCTGTGAGAACAGTCTGTGGGTAAACGGCACTTTTGCAGTGACTTATGTGGTAGCAATGGCAGTAACTTTTTACGACAACAGAAACAGGCAGCAGAGTGATAAGGTTATAAGAATGGTTACGTGGATCGTGCCGGGAATGACATTGCTCTATAACGGTATCGCCAGATGGATTGATATGGGTGTAAGGAAAGAGAATCTGCTCATGGCAATTTTGTATGTCGGAATGGGATTGCTATTTGTTATTGTGGGCAATTATCTGCCCAAGGTGAAACCGAACCGCACCATCGGCATCCGCGTCGTATGGGCATTGCAGGATGAGGAGAACTGGAATGCGACGCACCGCTTCAGTGGAAAAATATGGGTGGCAGCAGGACTGTTGAGTATGAGCTGTGGACTGTTCAGTGACAGCATGGCTGCATTATTTCTGTTTATTGTCGCTATCACGGCAGCGGCTTTTGGCAGCATCCTGTATTCTTATCTCTATTATAGAAAGAAGCTGCGCACCGGAAAAGGGCTGGCAGTACACTGCAACCGTAAAGTAGTTGCAGTCTATGTGTTTATAATGCTCGCATGTGTGCTATTTACGGTATGGACGTTATATACGGGAAAAATCGAGATCTGTTACGGAGAAAATGAATTTACTGTTCAGGCGGAGGGCTGGCAGGATTATACAGTGAAATATGACGCTATCGACAGCATTGCTTGCGAGGAGAATATGTTCCGGGATACGAATACAATCCGGACGAACGGTTTTGGCAACCTGAAATATTCCATGGGACATTTTCGCGATGAAATCCACGCAGATTACATCCGCTATACTCATAACGACTGTGATACTTATGTAGTCATGGAAGTAGAGGGGAGCACCGTTATTCTAAACGGTGCAGATGATGCGCAGACCCGGGAAATCTACAATAATATCAGAGAACGGATGGAAAAATAATATCTGTAAATAAATTTCCCAATTGCTTTTATATTTTTCAAAAATGGTATACACTAGACTTATGTAAGTTTTGTACAATGAGAATTTCTGGAAAGGGTGGTTACAGTATGCTGAAACAGTGGATCCCGGCGGCAAAGCCGGACAAAGAAGAACTGGACAAACGACTGGATGCAGCGCAGGAGGAGCTTTTAAGACTCCAGATGCAGATCAAGGAGCATAAGCTCCCGGTGCTGGTGCTGATCGAGGGCTGGGGTGCGGCCGGTAAGGGCAGCACCATCGGCGGAATTATTAAAAATATCGATCCCAGATTCTTCAAGGTGGCTTCCATGTCCGAACCGACTGAGGAGGAGAAGCGGAAGCCTTTCCTGTATCGGTACTTTGTAAAAATTCCGGAAGCCGGCAAGTTCGAGTTCCTGGATTCCGGCTGGATGGATGAGGTGACGAAGGGAAGACTTCGGGGTGAATTGTCGGATAAGCAGTACGCGGAGCGTATCGAGAGCATCAAGCGTTTTGAACGACAGTTGACGGACAACGGCTATCTGGTGTTGAAGCTCTTTTTCCAGATCGGGAAAAAGGAACAGAAAAAGCGTCTGGAGGAGCTGGAAGCCAGCAAGGACACCGCATGGCGTGTGGGCGAGAACGACTGGTGGCAGAACAAGCATTATGACAAATGTGAGGAAGTCTTCGATAAATACCTGACAGATACGAACGCTTCCGTAGCTCCCTGGTACATCATAGATTCCGGGGACAAAAAGTGGGCGGAATTGCAAGTACTGGAGACATTATGCAGCGGTATTCATGTGGCTATGCAGAATGAGAGCCTCGCTGTGCCCATTTTGCAGAATGTATTCCCACTGGTGAAGATGCCGAAGCTGTCCGAGGTGGAACTGGACAAGGAAATCTCTGAGGAAGAATACAAGAAAGAACTGCGTCATCTGCAGAAGAAGCTGAATGCCTTGCATTATCGTCTGTATCGGAAAAAGATTCCGGTAGTCATCGCCTATGAAGGCTGGGATGCCGCAGGCAAGGGCGGCAATATTAAGCGGATCGCGGGAGCACTGGATCCCAGAGGCTACGAGGTACACCCCATCGCCAGCCCGGAACCACACGAGAAAGCGAGACATTATCTCTGGCGATTCTGGACGAGACTTCCTAAGACCGGACATATTGCCATTTTTGACCGTACCTGGTACGGTCGCGTCATGGTAGAACGGTTGGAAGGCTTCTGTAGTACCAACGACTGGCAACGGGCTTATAACGAAATCAACGAGTTCGAGAAGGAATTGTCCCAGTGGGGCGCGGTGATCATCAAGTTCTGGGTGCAGATCGACAAGGACACCCAGCTAGAACGCTTCACAGAGCGGCAGAATACCCCGGAGAAGCAGTGGAAGATCACGGACGAAGACTGGCGTAACCGCGACAAATGGGACCAGTACGAAGACGCTGTGAACGAAATGCTCCAAAAGACCAGCACGGAATATGCTCCATGGCACATTCTGGAATCCGTAGATAAAAAATATGCCAGAATCAAAGCATTGAAGATCGTGATTGAGGAATTGGAGAAGGCACTGGGGTAAGCGCACTGGAATAAGAATAGCTGTTTCGATATAAAAAATTGACAAAACCGTCTGATAAGGACGGTTTTTGTTGCGTTATCAATGGTTTTTGTTATAATGAGACATAGTTATTTTTGGAAACTGCAAAGATACAGGAAGATATTTGGAAACAGAAGAAATCGTCAGGTGTTACGGCACAATGAGAGGAGAAATCATGGGCGAGAACCGTATGATATATGCAGCATTATTGGGAGCAGGCACCGTGGGAAGCGGTGTGTACAAGCTGGCAGGGATGCAGGAAGAGGATGTCTGCCTGAAGACAGGAGCACATCTGGAGATTAAAAAGATTCTGGTGCGCAATCCCGGAAAGGTAAGAGAAGGAATCCCACAGGAGTTGTTCACAGATAGCTGGCAGGAAATTCTGGAAGACCCCGAAATCCAGATTGTTATTGAAGTCATGGGTGGTATAGAACCGGCCAGAACTTATGTGGAGGAAGCCATGAAGGCCGGAAAACAGGTGGTCACCGCCAACAAGGATCTGCTGGCGGAGTACGGAGATCCGTTGTTCGAGATTGCAACAGAGAATAAATGCGACTTACAGTTCGAGGCGGCAGTAGCAGGCGCCATTCCCATTATCCGCCCTTTGCGGCAGAGCCTGGCGGGAAGTCAGTTGACGGAGATCATGGGAATCGTCAACGGTACGACAAACTATATTTTGACCAAAATGTCCGAGGAAGGCATGGGGTATCAGGAAGCACTGGATATGGCTACGAGACTGGGTTATGCGGAGGCAGATCCCACAGCGGATGTGGAAGGCTATGATGCAGGACGCAAGATTGCTATTATGGCATCCATCGCTTTCAGCTCCCGGGTGACATTCCCCCAGGTCTATACGGAAGGTATCACGAAGATCACGGCGGAGGATATCCGGTATGCAAAAGAATTCGGTTATGTGATCAAACTGTTGGGTATTACAAAGCTTACAGGTAAAGGAATTGAAGTAAAAGTACATCCTACACTGATCCCGGACAGCCATCCTCTTGCCACAGTCAGAGATTCCTTTAATGCCGTATTTGTCCATGGTCAGGCTTGCGACGATGCCATGTTCATGGGACGGGGCGCCGGACAGATGCCTACCGCCAGTGCGGTACTGGGAGATGTCATCGATGTGATGCGTAATATTATCCATGGAAGCTGCGGCAAGATTGGCAGCGACAGCCATAAGAAGCTTCCTGTACTGGATGTAGAGGATACGAAGAGCCGATTCTTTCTACGCTTACAGGTGGAGAACCGTGCCGGAGCCCTGGCAAATATCGCTGGAGTCCTTGGCAACAACGATGTCAGCATCGCCCAGATGGTACAGAAGCGCAGCCACGATGGCATTGCCGAGATCGTGGTCATCACCGATCTCGTAAAAGAGAGACATTTTAATGATGCCATCCGTATCATGGAGGGAATGTCCGTCGTGAGGGAAATTTCCGGCATTATCCGTGTGTATTAAAAGTATGGTAAATTGAAAGTTAGTGAATAATCGTTGGCTAACATACTGGCTAGCCTGCCGTAGCCCCGGCTGCATATAAGAAACACTGACATCACTTGCGTTCGGAAACAGAGCGCAGCGGCACGTAAGCGAGGAAAGTACCCTCGCAATGCGTCCAAGGGACGCTATGGTGCCGGCGTCTGTTTACGGTCAGCTTATTCTTATATGCAACCGGGTCTACTGGT
>ERZ1034844.319-NODE-319-length-26741-cov-18.102638_pt1 | contig 26741 bp, 64 predicted proteins | sample MGYA00520594_ERZ1034844 | MGnify/ENA primary metagenome ERZ1034844 (study PRJEB33766, sample SAMN09781733) | gut metagenome | biome: gut microbiome | host: Homo sapiens | place: Madagascar | study: EMG produced TPA metagenomics assembly of the PRJNA485056 data... | reverse complement strand
TAAAGCTTCTACTGGAGATGTGATTGCCACTTGCAATTGTACACAGGATGCTTCTGCTGAACAAGCTCACACTCTCACTATTACTCATGAAGTTTGTGGTAAGTTGAATGTCGCTTCGGGCGATATCACCATTTGTGTATCACCATTTGGAACTCTCAATGAGTTTAATGAAGACTATCTTGAATTAGGGACAACTGATTATGTAAATGATAGTAATCTTGGTCTATCAGTTGCGCACTCGGTTATAGAACAACTATCTACTAAGCTTAACGTAGGTGATTGGATGGATTGCAACTATCTCTACTTCTGGGTTAAGAATGGAAGTACCCAAGCTAACGTAGTTCCAGTGTTTGGATCAACTTCTAAGACTCACTTTACCAATACTACTTTTGTGTTCTATGAGTATGACCTTATTACTTCTAATCTGAAGAATCAGCTGTCAAACTTTGCAGCTTCAGGAAATACAGACTCGATAGATCTCTCAGAGACTTACGGTGTGAACCTGCTTTCTACCCGTAAGATGACCCTTAAGGGCACATTCCCTGTGGCTTTTGCACAAGATCCTAAAGGTTATGATATGGAAGCGTTCTTACGTCTTTATTACCATGCAGGAAGCGAGATATGCTATGCTCCGGTGATCCCTATTCAACTCTTTGACAACATTGACACTTCAACCGATTCAAACGGGAATATAATTAAGAATATAAACTTCTATCGAGTTATACCATTGACTCAGTCAACTAATTATATAACCTTTAATGGATGGGAGATATTCTTGATTAACAATAATGATGTTTATAACGTAGTTGCAAAAGCCCATGATGGACATATAAATTTAACCGCAGAGCCTATTTCACCTAATATGAGTTTTGGATTCTTAGTAGGTACTAGTCCTGATAATGATACTGAGGTTATTGGTGATAAGTGGTTAGCTCCGTTTGATGAGGATGGTGATCAATCTTATGGGGGCTGGGATTTTGGATCCTTGGATAATGATTGTACGATGGATGTTAGTGCTGCTACCGGTGAATCATGGATTGCTCTATTTAGCTAGTTGCCAAAATTTGAAGGAAGATTACCAAAATTTATAGGTACCCTATAATCCGATAGGACTGTATGTTGAAATCATATCATAATAATCCATGAAAGCACAAGGATATCAGACTGTAACACGTTCAAGAGCGGGTAAAGACGGTGTATCGGCATTCAAGAGCGTGGTTTTCAAAAGAAGCAATGAAGATATAGATGCACCCGTAGGTGGTACGTATGATTCCCCGGTACCCTCCGGTTGGAGTGATGGTGTTCCGGGAGGCGAGGAAAAATTGTGGATGTCAACAAGGATATTCACAAACACTGGAGGCGCACCGCAGCAGGCGGCATGGACAACGCCTTCCGTGGTAACAGACACGGCGGACATTGATTTCGAGTTCTCGGCTGCCGCGAGTAATCCTGGAAATCCTACAAGTTCACCGAAACTTTGGCACAATACCGCCACATCGAATGACGTGTGGATGGCCGTGCGGAAGAAGAGCAATGGTGTGTGGGGAGCATGGGAGGTGTCGAAGATAAAGGGCGATAAGGGCGAGGACGGGAAGTCTTTCTACACGTGGATAAAGTACGCCGACAACGCAGACGGCGGCGGAATCAGCGACAACCCTGTGGCCGCCGACGGCACGCTTAAGAAATACATCGGCTTCGCGTACAACAAGACCTCGCCGAGGGAGAGCAACGTGGCCTCGGACTATACGTGGGCGCTTTTCAAGGGCACTGACGGCACCGACGGCCTCCCTGGAAAGCCGGGCGACGACGGCACGACCTACTACACGTGGATAAAGTACGCCGACGCTCTGGGAAGCAACGGCTATCCTACCGAGATGTACGACACGGCCAAGGCAACGACGGAGTATATCGGCATAGCGGTGAACCAGACGGAGCGTGCGGAGGGGACAGACCCGGCGGCGTACTCGTGGAGCAAGTTCAAGGGCGAGGACGGGAAGGGCATCGTCTCGCAGGTCGATTACTACGCCGTGTCGGCTTCCAAAACGGAAGTGCCGACAAATTGGACACCGAACACGCCGCCGAGCATGACCGCGACGCTTCGCTACCTGTGGAAATACACGCTGACCACGTTTACTGATGGCAACACCGAGCAGACTGCCCCTTGTGTGGTAGGCGTGTTCGGTGTAGACGGCCTGTCCTATCGATACTCGAAATGGGTCGCTGGCGTGGAGTACAGGAATGATAACAATCCATATTACCGCGATTCCAACGGGCAGGGTATTATTGACGTCGTTTATGTGAACGGTATAACTATGTATGACCCGAACAGTGACACCACCCCGCCTGCCGGGTATATCTGTCGAAAGACGCATACTTCCCTTGACACGGTGATATTCTTGTCAGAGGGTAACTGGACACAAGAAGACAATGTTTTCACCTCAGACACCATAACGGACAATAATGCGACATGGGCGAAAATCAAGTTCAAGACAACGGCGGCGAACACAAAGATCACGGTAAAGATAACGGCTTCGTCGGAGGCGAATTATGATTGGGGATATGTGTGCGGCCTTGACGCTGATTTCAGCACGACGAGCTATCTTGCCAAGGTATCAGGAACAAATACTCAAACAGTTGAGATAGCAGTGCCCAAACCGGGCGTGCATTTTTTCTATGTCGGTTATACGAAGGATGGATCCGGCTACAAGAACAATGACAATACTGTCGTTGAGATAATATCTGTATCACCGTCCCCGGTTCCGCTCGCCGTAGGCGAATATTGGACGCGGATGAACTCTATGGCACCTATTCTGACGGCTTTGGTGCTTGCTGACAGAATAAAAGCGAACGCCATTGATGTGGAGAGCCTCGCCGCGAACTCCGCGTTCATCGACAGCCTGACGGTAAACAAACTGATGGCCGGGATAAAGAACGGACAGAGGATTGAGATAATGCCTGATAAGAAGTCCATCGATATTTATGATTCCGACGGCACTTTAGCCACCGTGTTAGAAGGCAATGAATATACAGCAATGTCGTCCTTATTCGGTTCGGTAACTTCGGGGGCCATCACGGTAACCGAAGAAAGCGGAACAAAACGAATGGAAGGGGAGGATTTATTCGGTTCATCAACCCCGATTACTTCAGCGACGCAATTCTTGACACCTTCAAAAATAACAGTGGGAAGTGGAACACTTTCCATCGAACCTATTGTAACAATGATGGGCGGAACCTATATCACTTCAATAGGGTTGTACCTATGCACTTATTCTGATGAAAATTGCACAAATAAGATATACTCTTCAGAAGTGCGTAGACTCCTAGCTAATAGTAAGTATAGTCAAAAAACACAGACCTTAACCCTTTCTAATGGAACGGGGGTTGTTCCGAATGGATGGACAAGGTTAGAGATAGTGGTGGTGTCCCATCAGGTTGGTTTTCCTACATTGATATGCTCATGGACTGACATCAGTGACGTGACTTATACTTCTGATTTCTACGTCTCACGATACTTCGCAAATGGGTTATGCCTCGGCAGGAATCTGAACAACTATATTGCTATTTATAATAGTGGTTTGGTAGGGGGGATGAATTGCAGTATGGTGAATGGTGTTTACAGATTTGACTTTGATGCCGACGGCATCTTTTTCAAAAGAAGCGCAACGGAGAAGAGAATGAGACTTGCACCGAGATTTGGGCTTCCTTTCGCCGCCCTTGCTGTGGGCACAATGCTACTTAATTCCAAGTCCCCGTCTATGGGTAATTACAGAACCGTTGATGGCTCCAACACGGGTATGTCCGTATCCTACCGGAGCGACGGAACATTCAAAGTCAGTATCCCGTCGTCCTGGGGAAGCACATACGTAGTCCAGCTAACCACTTTGGGACGGACTGACAACAACAACCCTATGGGTGCGTCTGTCAGCTCTATTTCGACAGGCTCGTTTATCGTTGACACCATGAGTCTCAAAGGCACTTGGGTGAACGAGGCAAAGGTTATGTTTATAATCACAAATCTATACGACTTCAATGGATGATTTAACGAAAAATTTTTCTTACTCGGAGTTTACCGAGTCAAGCACGGCCAAGGCGAGGGGGATTGACAACAGTCTTCCGAACCAGGCCGTGCGCACTGCTATCAAGGAGCTTGCTGAGAATATTCTACAACCGCTCCGTGACGCATACGGAAGCGGCATAAGGATTACATCCGGCTATCGTTGCCCCGCCTTGAACAAGGCGGTGGGCGGCGTGGCCACCTCCGCGCACCTTACGGGTTACGCGGCGGATTTGCAGCCGATAAACGGCAGAATGGATGATTTCATACGGCTCACCCTTGACTGGCTTAAAAGGACAAATACGACCTTTGACCAGTGTATAATTGAGCGCAATGCAAGGACCGGAGCCCGATGGCTGCACATAGGTCTCAAAGGCCCCGGAGGCAAGCAAAGAAAACAGTTTCTCAATATCACAATATCATGACCAGGTTCATAAAAATCTTAAGGTATCTGTGGCAGCTGCCGCAGAATGTCGCGGGAATCATCGTCCAAAAGTTTTACGAGCGGAAGGCGGACAAGACCGGCGCGGAATGGTTCTATTTTCCCAGACATGGCATCACGTACCTCCGCACGGACTCGCTCGCCAGCGGCAAGGCGGTGGCGCTGGGAGAATATGTCGTGGTAAACTGGTTCGCAAGCGATGACACAGTGGATCACGAGTTCGGCCACGTCAGGCAGTCGAGGATGCTCGGGCCGTTTTACCTTCCGCTCGTGGGCTTGCAGTCACTCTGCCACGCCGCCGTCCACTACGACCTTTGCGGAAGGAAAAAGTACAAGCCTTACAGGCATTTCTGGACTGAAAAATGGGCGGATTGGCTTGGCGGAGTCAAAAAATAGCACTACCTTTGTGGCAGTTGTTATAACTTTACTCGTTTTAGGTTAGTTAGTTAAAGAACTTCGGTCTCCCCGCCGAGAGGTGCGGAGACCTTTTTTTTTAGAATATCATGGGAAAGAAATTTTTATTCTTGATTTGCATGGCGCTTACGGCCACCCTCGGGTTCATCGGCGGGCGAAGAAGTTCCATTATGCCTCCCGTTGAAAAGTCAGACACTATAATAATACGCGATACATTCATTGACTACAAGCCTTCGCCCGTAACCGTCTCTCCACTGCGGATCGAAACCTGCCGTCTGCTTCTGGCATCTAAGTTCGCTGATGATACCACGATGACAGCTGATACGGTCATTATACAAATCCATGACACCGTTGCCGTAGAGGTTCCGATAACCCTCAGCCGCTATATGGCGCGGGATTATGATATAGCCGTGTCCGGTTTCCGTACTGAACTTGAATATGTCAAGGTGTTTCCGGAAACAAAAGTGGTGACCAAGATGGTCATGCAGCAGAAAAGAAAATTCGGTTTCGGTGTCTCGGCAGGACCGACGGTATGCCTTGCTCCGGATGGGCGGTTTGCGTACGGTCTGGGCGTGACAGGAGGTTTAACATATAATTTTTGATATGAAAATTCTCTCTCAACTGCCGTGTCTGGACAGGGGACACAGACCGTTCTTCCGACAAGTATTGGAAGAAAAGAATGAAAGTGTATGGGCAAAACTCGGCAAAAGAATGAAAGCGCCTTGCATGATAGTGGGTGATTTCAACCATTCATATATAGATGTCGGTGCGAACCTCAGAATCAATTTTTAGTCATGAGCAAAGCAAAATTCAAGATAAAAGTTCAGAGAGGAAAGAAATCTGGCACAAAACTTGCAGTCTTTCCAGTGAAAGTGGTGAAGAACGACAATTCTAACGGAGAGAAACTCCTTGCGAAGGGCATCCAAATCACCGTCAGCCCTAAAATTAATAGTCATGGACAACCAAGGCGAAAGCGATGAACGGATTAAAAGATTGATTCTGACGCTACGGGATATAACCCTTGCGGTACAGATAGCACCGTTTGTCATTTCCTTGCTTTATATCCTGGGCATAACCGCGCAACTTTTATTTAGCGGCGATACAAGCTGGCTTTTCAGCATTATATTATATACTCCGCCGCCTATCATTCTCATCATGATGATATTTTCGAGAATGCTGCACCTTTGCAAATGGCATCGGCTGGCCTGCGCGCTCCCGCTTGTGCCATTCTGCTTTACAATGATTGACGCTTATCTGATTGAATTATCAGATATAGCCGTATGGATTCTAAATGGATTGGCTATTGCCATGATAATTATGCTCCTTATGGCGGCTTACAATGTTTTTCTTAAACCACATCATTATGTTTAATCCTAAAGACTATCTTATCGAGATTCTTGAGTTCTACATCAAGAAACTGCAAAGTGATTCCTGCACTATGGAGGAAATCAATTCGGCGACGCACACCTTGGAAAGCAACATGAAAGTATACGGCAGCATTTCGGACTTCGCCGATTTTTATCACAAACCGGAAACTTCAATCCGTGTCAATATATTCCGTAAGTTATTGGATAAGCCTATACGAAAAGTGCTTTACCCGTTCCACAAGATTCACCGCATTGTTCCAGATAATTGGCATAATAAAAGCGATTTAAGAATATAACGATACATTCTTCATCCGCACCTCCATGATATCGTAACTTTGCGACAAGACCGAATGGCGGTCGAAACACACTAAACTTTTTTATCATGGAATCAAAAACGTATGTATTCGGCGGGGAAGACTCCGGCAACAGCGGGATGTGGGGATGGCTCGCCAACCTCGCGCAGAACAGGGGCGTTGACCCGAATGTCCTCGCGATGATGAACAACAACGGAGGCTGGGGCAACGGCATGGGGAACTGGATATGGTTCTTCTTCATCATCCTCCTTTGGGGCGGCAACGGCTGGGGCGGCTTCGGACGCAACGGTCAAGGAACCGCGGACCTTGCGTCCCTTATCAACGGGGACAATGGCAGGGATTTGCTTATGCAGGCAATCAACGGCAACGGCGCCGCAATCAGCCAGCTTGCATCTACGCTCAACTGCTCGGTCGGCCAGATTCAGCAGAGCATCAACGGTGTGATGACACAGCTCCAGTCCCTCGGCAGCCAGGTAGGCATGTCCGGACAGGCTATCATCAACGCCATCCAGAGCGGCAACTGCTCGATAGAGAGACAGCTTGCGCAGTGCTGCTGCGACAACCGCCTTCTCGCCACCCAGCAGGGCTATGAGAACAGGATTGCCATCTCAGAGCAGACCAACGTGCTTGGCTCGAAGATTGACCAGCAAAGCGTTCTCATCAACGACAAGTTCTGCCAGCTGGAGCAGCGTGAGCTTCAGAACAAGATAGACGCGCTCCGGGAGGAAAGGTCCAACCTTCTCGGCCAGATCTCACAGGCGAACCAGACCGCGCAGATCGGGCAGTACATCAGCCAGGCGTTCACGCCGCTCAACTCCGCCTTGGCCGCCTTGCAGTCCGAGGTTGACGGCATCAAGTGCAAGCTCCCGCAGACGCAGGTTGTCCCGGCGCAGAACGGCGTTTACCTTTCGCCTTGCCAGGCCACCCTTCTCGGTCTCAACGGACTTGGTGCGGGCTCCGGTGTCATCGGTAACGGCCCTTGGCTGTAAGTTCAACGGGGCCGTCGTAAGGCGGCCCATAAACCCAAGACATCATGATACCGTTCTACTTTATGGCTAACAGAGGCGGAATACCGAGGGTCAAGTCCGAAAGCGTGACAGTGACAGCCACGGAAGTGAGGTTCAACTTCACAAGTGACGCGCGGTTCGCGAGGAATTTCAGCGGATTCGTCGCGGTATGGCTGGCGCAGGCAATCCCGTCGGGAACCACAGGAACGCTTCCGGTAGTATTCTCTTCGACAGCTTCCGGCAACCAGGCCGTGACCACTTTCGACGACGCAGCCGTGACCGTGAACAACATCAGCGGCACGGGTATCTATCTTGCCTACTACGAGGCTTCAACAGGAACACTGCAATTCCTTACGGGACTTGCGTAACAATTAAACAATCAGAGACATGTTCAGCGCATTGAGACAGTCAGGCACGGTCTATATCCTGACAAAGGGTGACACCCCGACCCTAAAGACGGGCGTGGTTCAGTCCGTTTCCTCCCCGGTGACGAAGTTCGGCACACAGCTGATGCCGGGACAGTTCCAGCAGGACACGGTGGTGGATTTGACCGTGAAGGTCGGGGACGAGCTTCTGACATTCAAGCAGATTCCGTCTTCGTCTGTCATCGCGCCTTGCGGCAACACCGTGGTCTCCGAAAGCCGCGAGGCTATGGTGGCCGAGGTCGAGAACATGATAAGGACAAGCAAGGAAGTCCTTGGGAGCGTGGACTATCACAAGAACGCTCTGGAGGCCTGCGAGTCCATCATGTGCACGCTCAATCCAAGGCTTGCCGAGGAAAAGGAACAAAGGGAGAAGATTGAGACCCTTGAGCGTAAGCTCGGTGGCATCGAAGACACCGTGGGTGACATGAAAGAACTGCTGCTCAAGGCGTTGAACAAGGTCCCTAAATAACACACTATTTTAATCATGAGAGTAATAGAGATAACTGAAAGCAAGCTGGACAAGATGTCCGACTTGGCAGAGGAAATGCTGACCGCCGGGGGCAGACTGATGCACTGCATCAGCGAGTTGGGCGAGGAAAGCGGCCTGAATATGCGGATGGGTGACGGGGACTACCGGTCAATGTCAACCATGAGACGCAGACATGAACGTGACGACTATGACGGTGACGACTTCGGTGAGCGCCGTCGCAGATACCGCTATTAGCCATGTATAGGGAACCGCTTGACATTTATGACGAGAGGCCGGCGGCCATGGTCGCCTACCTCCGTCACAACGGAATGCACTTCAACGGCAAGGCCCAGGAGTTCGCCGCGTCCCAGATGCGGAAGATGAACCCGGCGACAAGAAAGACCGAGCGGATAGAAGCCTGGAACAAGGAGCAGGTCGATGACCTTATGAAACGGAACGGCATCACGCTGGAAAACGCTGTCGGGCATGACTACGTTTTCGTGGCCAACATGGCCAAAGCGGATTTCCTCGGCTCCAGCATAGAGGACGAGAAGCACCTTGCAAGGTATGTCAAGGATGTCATTGACGATCCGGACCAGGCGGACGGGTTTATCTTCAACCGCTGGTACGCCGACACGGTGCGTTCGGGAATCCCCGTTGACTGGGAGACTATCCTATGACGACACAGCGTGTCCTTTTGTCCGATTGGCGGTGGACAGTGGTGTTCTGCTACGACGCCACCGCCTACGACACGGACACGGTTCTTGACTTGATGGACGAGGCGAACATTTCTGCCGGCAAGATAGAGGCCGCTGAAAGAATCCTTTCCGATATCCAGTCCAACACGGGCCTCACGGCCTCGTCCTTCAATTCAAGGACTACCGTAAGCGTGATAGGCAGGGCTTCATCAGTGTTCGAGTTCCAAAACACCTATGACCACGAGAAGGGACACGTGACGATGCACATAGCGAAGGCGTTGGGGATAGACCCTTTCGGCGAGGAGCTTCAATACCTCGCCGGCGATATAGGGAGAAAAACATATCCGGTCGCAAGAATGTATCTTTGCGCCGGATGCGGGAATGACAGATGAGGCGGCAAGTTGCCCATTTGTCAAATAAAGGCACCGTGCGAACCTCCACCACACGGTGCTTTTTGTCAGTCATTTAGAAGGAAATCCTCCGCATACGGCAATGACCTTATGAAGTCGCAGAAAGCACCGTAGTCCTCTTTTAGTTTGTGGTTCTTGCGTTGTGCATATATGTTCCTAAGACACAGATAGTTGGTCGTGCAACGCATAAACAACTCTATGCCCTGGGGACAGTTCGACACCAGACGCATAAAGTTCGCGTATGTCGGGGACTCGTTATACTCTTTCTGCAAGGCCGTGACTTCCTTGATTGTGTTTTCGGTAACATATTTGTTACAACACTCCTTTATGTTCATCTTACTCAGACGGTGCATCTTGCTGCTGGAGTTCACTATCTTGAAGAAGGTGTACCGTTGCAGCTCCGGACTGATGTAGTTCGGATATACTAGATCAAAGGCGACACGGATTCCGGAAAGAAAGTTGGAGTGGCCGCCGCCAAGCGGCGCGAGTTTCCTTGCCCTTTCAAGCGATTTCTCGAACTCCTCATCAGTGTATTCCGGCAATTCAAGCCGCATCGAGTTGCGGCACGCTATGACCGATTCCTTCAAGTCATAGACCTTCACATTCTCAACCCTCAGCATTGTTCTTCTCCACGATTAAAGGATTGTAAAGCATTGATCCAACATAGTCCTGGTCTTCAAAAGATTCGATGCAGAACTGAACCATAGAGTAACCCATCAGAGCAAGGAACCTGTATATGGTGTCCTTGCTCGGAGGTGTGGAACCACGCTCTATCTTCCACAGCGTGCTTTTGGACACGCCGAGACGAGCGGCGAATGTCCGGAGGCTCTCGTTGCACTCCAGACGCGCTTTCTTGAATACTTTGCCTGGATTCATCAGAACTTATTAATTTGGTTGATTATCTGCACCACGGTATTGACACGTTCCTTAGCAATCTTCTTTGTCAAGCCGTTGGCGTCAGCGCGCTCGGCCCGTTTGATAAGAGCGTTGGATAATTCAAGAAGACCTTGGAGTATCGCTCCCTTCGCAAGATAGATGTCTTTGCCCTTACTTTCTTTTTCGCAGAGCGTGGCGGTGATTGTGCCGTCCTCGGCGAATGTCACGGCAATCTTTGCCGGTTTCTTACAGTCCAGTGCTTCCATATCCACCTGTTCCCCTTTTTGTTTCCGACAACTCCTCGACTTCGATGAGTTCCACTTCCGGAAGCTTCATGAACACCATCTGTGCGATTCTGTCACCTACTGAATAGACGTTATCCTTGGAAGTATCAGTGACGTTGAACACAGCCGTTACCTCTCCGCGATAGTCTGAATCGATGACTCCCACACAGTTCGACAGCGACAAGTCCTTCTTGCACACTGACGAACGCGGGAATATCAATCCCGTATAACCCACCGGAATCTCGAAAGCGAGTCCGAAGAAGTACTTGACTTGATTCCTTTCCTTGTCCCAGAACGCGGATATGGCCGTCAAGTCGTAACCGGCAGAGTTATCCGTCCCCTTTCTTGGCATCACCGCTTCGGGTGACAGTCTTTTGATTTTTACATTTATCATTTATAATACTGTTTTAATGCGCTCTTGCGCTATGGAAAAATAGTCTCTATCCAATTCGATTCCCATGAAATCATATCCCAACTTCTTGCAGGCTATTCCAGTTGTCCCAGCACCGTCCAACTCGTGGACGCCAACGAAAGCGTCTTTGTCAAGTATCGTCTCTTTTCTTTTTATTGTATTCCCTGTAATATTCCAAAACTTTCTTTCTGTACTCCGGATCCCCCCGCATCTTTTGGGCGTGCCGGACCTGACCCGCTTCGGTGTACTTCATACTGTTCTCCTTGCGGCAGTACTTGCAGTAAGAGTCAAGACCGTCCCTCCGTGTCTTGTTGCGGTAGAACTCCGACTCCGGAAGTTCCTCACCGCAATGGCTGCATCGTTTCACGTGACACCTCCTCCACTGTCATATATCCGACGTAGTCGCCGTTATTCACGAACGTCTCCAGATCATACCATATAGGCTCCCATCCGAAATCGGCCTTTCTCAGAAAGTCTTTCCGATCCGGAACCGGGACAAGCCTGCGCTGCCATGTCCGGAACATTGTTTTGCCGTTCACGACTATATGTTCCGTGTCGTCGAAGCAGCTTGCGAACGTCTCCCAAGGGAGGAGATCGTCAAGATCATTCACGGTGAAGTAGGCCTTTATCTGTGGAACCTTCCTTTCAAAAAGATATCTTCCCGTGTGGGCGTCATAATTGATGTTCGCGTATGTCAGCAGCTCATCATAAGATCTGACACCCTGCGCCTGAATAAAAGTGAACAGCGTATCAAGAGGGTTGAACTTGTCTTCCTGGGTCATCCGGTCTATCTGGTAGCCGAACGGGAGGAAGTACAGATGATTGTATATCTCCCTGCGGATGTCCTCCGCTATGAACCTTCTTCTTTCCGGGGATAGCTTGTTGTAGTAGTGTTGCGGAATGTCGTATGCAAGACTTGCGACATAAGTCTTGCTTCCTATCGCGTATCGGTAGGAAGTACACATCAGCATCTCCTCGAATAAGGAACATTTCTTTTCCTTTTTCATACTCTGAAAATTTATGGGAAGGCCGCCCCTTCCCGGATATATATTGAATGGCTTGGCTTTAAAACACCCCGGCGGCAAGAGTGTAGCCGTTTTACCTACAAGAAACGTGCCTATTTGCGTATTTCTGTAAATAATGCGTCCAAGAACTTGGTGTTATCCGTGAAAAATGAAAGTCCTATTCTCGCGAAGGTACCGTTCTTTGTAGTGGACATCGATATCATCGTAACTTCTAACTGTTTGCTTCTGATGACTGTGCCGTCATCCATTTTTAATGTAAGTTCCATATCCTATGTTTTAAGCACGCCACAGAGTCCTCTTTCAGCGCAAATTGCCACCGACGGCAATAGATGTCCCCTGATATTCGTGTGAAGTACACGCAGGAGTTGCAGAAAAGTTTCTGTTTGGTCAGCATAGCCTATTCCATCGTGTTGATAGCCTCGTTGAGAAAGGAAGCGAAAGTATTGACGAAAGACTCGTCATCATATAGGTCATCCTTTCGCATCGTGTTCAGTATGGCGTGGACAAGCTCGTGAAGGAAAGTCTGCTGCTGAAATGACTGCGGCACGCCACGGTTACTGCATGTCTGGGCTATTTGTATAACCTTCCGGACAGGATCGTATTGCCCAAAATCTTGTTCATACCTTATCTCCTGCTGAATCTCGACAACGTGCTCCACGCCGCCGAGTGTGAATGCTTTTGGTATCCTAAAATCCATAATCAGATAGTTTTATTGCCTCGCTCACCGAATATCCCTTCTCGATGAGCCTTTTGATTTTCCTGCGTTCCACCCTTGTGAAGTACATTCCGGCTTCACCGAAAGTCACCGGATTGCCATCACCGTCATGTTTGAACGGGATTTTCTTAAACTCTTCGTTTGTCATGTTATTCCTTGTTTAATTCGTCCAGGTCGCACTCGACCTCGACATCATCGTTGCCGTAATACACAACGCCCTTCAGATGCTCGCAGCCCACACAGTTGTATGGGCACTCTGATGGAGCGTCAAGCGGAATCATTTCCACTAACTTTGTCCTTCGCATAATTTATCCACTTTGTTTTTGAACGCCTTCATCTCCTCGTTATACTTCGCCTCAATCGCCAGATCATCGTCCGGAAGAGCCTCGTAATGCCACCATCGTTTTCTCTTGCCAAAATACTTGACGATGTGGACTCTGAGTCCATTGTCCACGATGGTGGCCACATAATGATGCACAAGGCCGTGATAGTGATACCGAGGTGCCATTCTACTCGAATACAGAGTTGATGAACCTGTCCGCTATCTGCACTATCTCCTCGTCCGTTGGCTTCGGGAACTTAACCTCTTCCTTCATGTAGTTGTTAAAAAGGGTGTGTACCCTATCGGGGATGTGCATATCCTTCATTCCAGACACGAGAGCCTCTTTCAACATCCCGTTGTCCTTGAAATGCCGCAGCAGTTCTGTCAGGCTTGTTATGATGCACCTGTCGCAGAACGGACTTTTCTTTGCCTCGCAGACTTTAAGCGCAATCGAAATGAGGGCTTTTTGTAATTTCTCTTCCATAATATTTTTTTTAGATTTTAAGGTTGTCCGCCAATTCAGATAAACCACATAACCGCAGCGCGTGCTGCAACTCGTGGACGTACTTGATAGGACATGAAATGTTATACATATTGTTGCTTATCTCCACGTTGCGACATTCCCCGTTGTATCTATAATTGACAAGCACATATAGATTCTCAGAATTATCTATATGCAGAATCAATCCAGAGCCTATCGTATCCTGCGTGAATCCGTTATTAGTTAGAATATCAGTAGTGAGCGGTATTGGTTTGATATATTCACTCTTAAATGAATATTCTATAGACTTCAGCGGCGACATTATAATAATAAAATCTTCTCCGTTATTATATGCAGCTTTTATTGTTGTAACCTTAACCGAACCACCAAAACAATCAACCCAGTCTCCCAATTGTAAATCAGAAACTTTCATATTATTCCTCCCAAGTTATTTTACAAGTGGCTACAACATTAGATCTATCAGATACTTCCCATTTGGCAGTTTTCTCGTCTTTGTAAGGATAGTTTGTTCCAATAAATACTTCTCCGCAGGAATTTCTTAATAGATTAATCCAACCCTCTTTCTTTTCTGAAGCAAAGAAAAGATCAAGATGCGTATCTTCTATTATGTGATGTTTTCCATCATCTGTATAAGAATAGCAACATTCACAAATAGGATTCATTTTACAAATGGCAACAACCGTGTATGTTCCTATCATATTGGTACAGACAATTCTCACACTCCTGCCGTCACGAGTAATCACTTTACGGTTTGGATTCTTCTTATATTCTTCTATATTAAACTGCTTCATATTATTTTTTTTTATTTCAAACCTACGACCGCTCTGCTGACAATCGCCCTGCTGACATTAGAATAACTTTTGTTTGTGCCGCCGCAATCGCCGGAGCCAAAGTTGACGAACCACATGTTATCCGAACCATACTCCGACGAAGAACCAACCCAAGCATTAAATATATCACCATTATGCTCTTTGAGTATCTTATTGATTTGATCTCTCTGGAGATACATTTGCAGGAGTTCATCTTTTGTAGCGATTTGAACTCCATTGGATTTTGCGTATTCCATATAATCGTAATATGACATTGCAGGAACATTGTTTTTCAGCAACACCTTATCAATCAACGGGATATACACTCCATGTTGTTCTTCAACCCAGTAAGGCTGAATTAGCTCTTTTAGTTTATCGTTCATATCTATTCTTCCATTGCTTTTCTGAAAGTCTCAGACTTTACCGGTCTCCCAAGCTTATCAAAGACCACACTATCTTCAATTAAAGCCATTGCCTTTTCAAGCATCCAGTTAGCACCATCTCTAAATGCTTCTCTTTGTATCTGCACTTCATCGTCTGCCTCTTTACACTTTAGATGTTCTGGAACATAAAAGAATTCATTCAATTTTTCTTCAATTGTCATAATTTATTCCTCCATCATTCTTCTGAATATTTCCCAAGTATCGCACTTAGCATTGAGACATTTGTTAGAGTCTATTTTATGTGGGCATCCATAGCGACATAAGATAATACAAGCATTGTCAATGTCAATGGCTTTCTGCTCTTTTGCTCCACGAATATATGCCTCTCTTCTTATTGTCTTTGACAAAAATTTATCAATTTCTTCAGGATGCCCTATATAAGCATCTGCCCTTTCTTCTATTGTCATAATTTATTCTTCCATTGCTTTCTTGAATTGTTTAACACGTTCTTCAGCTAACTCATACCATTCTTGGTAGTGAACTGGATATTGATTCATCTTGTATTCACAAGCTTTTTCAAGCATCCATTCTGCACCTGCTTTGAAAGCATCGCGTATGTTGGCCATCCTTACCTCAGTGACTATATCTGGTGTAGGCATTACATCATAGCCTGCATAGCTTTTTGCTTTTTCCTCAATTGTCATAACTATTTCTTTTTAAGTTCTTCAATAAGTGCATCTGCAACCTCTACTGCTTCCTTTGTGCAATTTTCTGGAGAAAGAGTCTTATATATTCTGTTGGGATTTGAATACCATGCTATAAGCACATCTTTTGCAATTTCATACCTGCGCTGCTCCCAGTCGATTTCCTTTGATTGGGATTCCAAGAATGTTTGTTCAGAGCCTATCATAATCTAAACATTTTTCTGATTAGTAAATAAATCAACCATGATATAGACGCAACGAGAAAGAGTGGCCAAAGTATAATCGTCATCCTAACACCTAACGTATTTGTGTGCCAAGCTGGATCAGGAGGATACTTTTCGAGCAAAAGCGGTTTTATTGAATAACCCCATTTGAGAAGCGTTAACTCCGTCTTTTCCCAAGCCGAAGCGACAATGGCACCTATGAATATGTAGCCAAGAATAATTAGTATAATCTTCATTTTAATTCTTCTTCAAGAACTAATCCTCCTTTCAATACATGTTGTTGCATCAATGGAGATAGTTTTATCATCTGCTCATAAGTAGGTCTTATCCAGTTGTGCAACTTAGCGCCAGAAATAAACTCCAATTTAAGAAATCCCGTATAAGAGATGGTCATTTTATGTAACATTATCGCTGCTTTACAGAAACGGCACCCAATCGTAAATGGGGTTACACCTCTTGCTGCATATTGTGTATAAAAACTCTTGCCGCATTTCTCACAGATATAAACATCCACGCCAGTGCCTCTGCCGTCAAATATACGGGCAGTTTCAATGTCTTTAAGCATCTGGTCGTACTTTTTCTTTTCCATAATATTTTTTTTGTTTTATTTTCAATTCAAACGGTTATTCTTTCCCATTCAACCTGTCAAGAATGTATGCAATAAACCCATCCTGCATTTTCGCTGCCAAATCTTCAGGAAGATTCAATCCACCACAACCAGTAAGATGTCCCCATCCTCTGACTAAAAACTGAAATTTACCTTTATAGTAAATCTCTGTCACATCGTCTCCTGCTGTCCACTTAGCCTCATAATCTGTTGGACACTCTCCGTTAATGATGTCAATTATGTGGTTTATTCTTTCTCTTTCACCAGGGGTTAAGTCTCCGGTTTCATCATTCATTAAACTATAAAAATTTAATGCTGTGTTTCCGTCGGCATCCCACGCATACATACAATACTCATCATCTGAATGCAATGGTAGCTTATAACACTCTGTCCAATTACTCGGTACAGAATATTGTTGTTTACGAATAGCCTTACCCATGTTTATTCCTCCCACCATTTATAATATTCTGGACAATCGTCAGTAGTCCCTGCGAGACTTTTAGTCTCGTCATTATAAGGAATACACATTTCCCATCTGTTCCTACTGATAAGTTCTATTACGGATAGTTCGCCAGAGGATTCTTGTATAATTTTTTCAAAAAAACTTGGAAGCCATTTGAATTTGCCTCTATCACGTAGCAACACTTTATCAAAAGGCTTAAATTCTGTAGGATTAAACCTCTTTACTTGAACTTTAAACTTACTCCAGTCTCTTTGTTCTTTGGATGGGAAAAGTATGCATTCTGATTCTTTAACACCATACATTCTCCCATCTGAATGAAGCGATACATTATTGAAACCATCTGCCGATAGAACTATAGGATAAGGGCTTATATCATTTATCTGTATCAAAGTCACATTACCCCATACAGGAGACCACAACTTCGTCCCTTTCGGGCAGTCTTTCAGAATCTCGCAGAGATTCAGTTCTTTATTTTCCATCTTGATTTTCCTTTTGTTTGAATTTGTCACAAGCCTTGTCGGACTTCTTCACCGAATAGTGCACCACGATAGGATTATTCTTGTCATATCGGTTCTTCTTCGTGAATGTCCTTACGCGGCAATTATAGAGATCGTAGTCCTTGAACCTCTGCATATACTCGCAGTGACGGCATCTCTTTATGCTTTCCCTTTCCTTTTGGCGCTCGTCATAACGCCTCTTGAGCTCAGCCCTTAGCTGCTCTTCCGTGTAGTCTTTCAGTTCCATATATTTCAAAACAGAAACTCCGACTCGATCACCTTCCCGAGCCACTGAACCGAGCCGTCCTCTTCTTGAAAGCGTCGGCGGTGACATCCAAAAGCACGATGGGAGCCGCCATGTACCTGAGGTATAGGCCGCAGCCGTACACGTAACCGTAGAAGCCGTTCGAGATCCACACGTGATCCCGGTTGCCCCGGGAGCAACTCCAGACGCCGGAGCTAAAATACTCCATAAGATCCGCCCCGTCTATCTCTCTTGCTAACTTGTCAATCTCGCCATTCTGCTCCGTTATCTCCATCGCCGCCAGCAGGGTCGGCAGTCCGAATCTGCCGAACTTTTCGGAGGTGAATTTTGTGGCAAACCTCGCCGCCGGGCTTCCAGCTTTAAGAAGCGCGGCGGTGGCCGCCTGGTTATCCCTCAACCTCAGCGCGCGCATCACGGAAATTCCCGCGTCGAGCCACCTATCACTATCCTTTGGATCCAGCAACTCCTCGTTGCTGTACCTCGGGTAAATGAGAGCCTTCTGGCCGTTCAGGAGGTCGATCTCGATTCCCTCGATGCTTCCAAGACGGCGCTGGCCGTCACACCCGTCTTTGTAGATAATCTTTGCCATAATTAAAAAATCTTTCTGTAATTCATGAATCCTCGCCTTGTGTAGCGGTGCCCCGCGCATGTCTTAGCGAGGGCGGACAGCTGGGCGTCCGTGAACCTGGGGACATCGCGCTCGGCGAACTCCCGGGCGTCACCCTGGCTCGCGAAGGCGCGCAGGGGTGTCCACTGTCCGTAGCCGGTCCCGTCGGTGCGGTACGCCGACACCTCGTAGGCTCCGTCATCAAGTATCCCGATGCTCGTCCTCATAGCTCCAGCCCGTATTGCTGCGCCACCTGCCTGATTACATCACCTCCGTAGGCGCCCACGGTCTTTGTGAGGAACGTCCTCAGGGTGATGCTGTCCGTAGGCTTGTAGCCATGCTCCTCGCACCATTGCCGCCTTCTGAACTCGCAGGAGCCGGTGAGGACGTGATGCCACTCGAACAGGTCGCCATACTCCTCATCCAATGCCGGGTGGGTCTTCATGAACTCCGCTATCCTTTCATCCAACGGCCTGTTCTCCATCCATTTGGCCTCAACAGCCTCAACGGCGGCGTGCAGCGTGTCGCCGTGGGCAAAGAAGTTCCCGCGCCTGGCAATCCAGCAGTCCCTCAACGTCAAATCCTTGCACAGAACCGCGCCCTTGGCGACATTGCCACGCACGGCATAGATAAGTGTCAACACGCTGTCGATGACATAGCCCTTGTGACCGGCGAACTCCTTGACGCCATAGCCATAGCCATAGTCATAGCCAGAGCCTACTGCCAAAAACCGCTCGATGTCCCTCTCTATCGCCTCCATTCTACCTTCGCCTCGATGTTAGCTATTGCCTTGTCAGAGCAAGGGATGATTTGGACAGCGGTGGCGACTACCAGCTCAGGCACGGCAACCGTGATCTTGCTGCTGTTGTTGCACCCTTCCTGCGAAAGCTGCTCCACGGCTGCCGCACCGTCCCAGTACCACACCTTGCGGGCATTGCCAAGACGGACGTTCAGCCCGTTGGCGTCGCTTGTCATTTCCTTGACCTCGCCAAAGAAGACCCCGGCGCCATAGCATCTCACGATGCACTTTTTTCCGATGTAATTTTCCATCATCTTGAATCATTAAAAAGTTAAACAATCAGTAATAAACTTGGCCCGGAGCGCGGAGTCGAACCGCCTTTATTCAAAATCATCAATTTGTGTTTTTAGCATCGCTACGTATCCCCGCGTCCCCGTGGACGCTTTCTCTCCGGGCTGTCCGCGCGTCACCGCGCCACTTGGGTAGGAAGGTAACTCCTGGGCTACCTTGGCCTTGCCTGCGAGGCTTCGCTCCCCGGAACGGACTCGAACCGTCCTGCCGCCCAAACGCTGCTCTGGCGTGCCGGAAGCTTCCATATTCCGGCCTTCGGGAAGTTGTGCGCCAGCGTGTTTCACAACAGGCCTTAGGCTGCTAATAATGAATAAAGTTATTCCCTTTTGCGATATTTCGCAACATCGCATCGGGTTGCCTATGAAAAGTGCATTTAACCGCTGCACTAAACGGTATATTCCCAGTTCGTCATCGCTGGCGGATCATCGTCCTCTATCGAATCCGACACAAAGACAACGGTGTCCACTATGACACCTACAAAATCCATGCCTTTGTAGTCATCGAAGCGGTATTCCAGGACAAGTTTCCTTGCCTCCGCCGCGTCATTTGCCCAACAGTCGCACTCTATCGGCCTGTTGTAAACCTCGCCATTCCAGTCCTCGTGCTGGACCGTGGCGTAAACTTTGAATAACTTGATCATATCCTTAATCGTTTGAAAGCTGAATTATCTTTATCCACTTGCTTAATATCCCCTTGCTCAAGGGGCATCCGTTGCGCGTCCCGTACTTCTCCGGATGCTTCCGGTAAAGCTCCTGCGCGTCCGCAAGGATATCAACCCTTGCCCTATGCTTGAACACCTGCAACTCCACCCAGGCGAAGAGCGGCGACTCCTTGCGCCATTCAACGGCCTTGGCGGCGGTCGCCTCATTGGCGGCCACTATCGCCTGCCTTGGCATACATCCCCTCGGATTGCCAAGTTTCTTCACCCAGTGCCCAGACTTGGAGAAGAACCCTCCGTTCTCCGCTATCTGGCGCTGACGTTCCGCCAAGGCAAGACGTGTGTTTATCTGTATCATCTGCGCCTGACGCTCCCACACCGCGAACATTATCGTCAGCACGAACCTGTCACAGGTAGGAAGGTCGCAGATGACCACGTTGCGCTCGCCCATGGCATCTATGATATCCAACGCCTCGGACACGGATCTCAGACGGTCACTCTTTGCTATGCACAGGACATAATCAGAAGCCTTGCAGTACCGTATGGCCTCCCATAACTGACCGCACTCCTTCAACTTCGTCCCTGAATGAACGTCAGTGAAAACCGCCACCGGATCCTTTGCCATGAACATCTTCGCTATCGTCAACTGCGCCTCCAGGCCAAGGCCGGAGGCCTCCTGCTCCTGCGTGGATACCCTGCGCCACAAGACATAAGGCCTTGAATCGCCTATCGGCTTTATCTCTATCTTTTTTCTCTTTTTCCCTGTCCACATAACCGCAAAGACTCCAAAGTTGCCGGAAACCAATACGCATCGTGATCGAAGAACACGCAACGCCCGTACTTGTCGGGCAGCTGAAACGCAAGCACCTCATACGGCCCGAACGTTATTCCTGACGAGTTGGTGAACATCACCTTGTCGCCGATACTAAGGTCAACACCCGGAAGACTCTCACAGAACTCGTCTTCCCCATACTGTCTCTTCCATTCCTGGAACTCTTTTTTGTAACTTTTCCCCATATCACCTTCTTGCCAGCAAATTATCAAGATATGCCAAAAACATTATTTGTCCCTTCTTCTGTCATCGAACAACTCCGGAAAGTATGCGATACCCATCAATATGAAGAGAATCACCTTGATCATATCACCGTCTCCTCTATCTTCACCCGAAGCGTGTAGAAGTCATCCACACACTCGAAGCACGTGTCCGTGTCCTTGGTCACATAGGCGGACTCCGAAAGGAACCTGTCCGGATAACCGTCAAACTCATTCTCAATATTGAAAGAGAAATGTCCGCTGTCCAGTTCCGAACGCTTGTACTGCTTCAAGACCTTGACGGCCTCCGCTTTACTTGCACAAACTTGAACTTCATTATACAGTTCGCGCTCGTCATCACACCACGTTGTGTAGGTCACAACCCAAACCTTAATCTCCATAGCGATATAATTGTTTCTGTTCCCACATATAATAACTATCCTTGTTCACACTAATTCCGTTGACATATTCCACGCCCAACTGTTCAAGACTTTTCTTGAAATCATCAAACCTTGTCCGGATTACCTTGACACCGATGAACACGCCGGTGGCCTTGGCGTCTTTCGCTGCCAAAGCAACGGAAGACGGATTTGCACTTGATTGAAATACGGCATACCCGAATATGCCTCTCCTGCTTCCGCAGAACAATACGACCAATTCGGCGTCAGGATTCTCGTCAAAAATCCTGCGCATCACGTGGGCCGGTGACACATTGTCAGTCCCCATGTCAATCTGCCTGTCAGACTTGGCGTACTTCCTTTTGTATTCAGTCAGTTTCATATCTTGATGCCCTCCCTTGCCTTTAGTTCGTCACGGACAGCCGCAAGCAAAGGATATATGCCTTGGCTTGTGCTTATGCTGTCCTCTGACCTTATCCCGCCATCGACATCCACGAACATCACCGTTCCAGATTCCCACAGCAGAACCTTTTTTATCTCCACGTTGCTTGTCGTGTCATTCCAAGTATCGCACACAGTCACGACCGGAAGATTGTCCTGCGCATCCAACGCCACAAGCGTGATTTCCTTGTCGTCCCCCAACGCATTCGCAAGAAGAGAATGCATATCTTTGTCCCAAGCCTTGAAGCGTTCCTCCAAGGCATACAACTGATCCTCAAAAACTTTTCTTTCCATAACTTTATCCGATTTTTGCGCAACCCATATATGTCTCGCTTTTCTTGTAATACTCTAAACAATCCCTGTCATCATCCGTGTCGTTCCAATCGTCCACAAACACGGTAATATCCACGATATCGAACTTGCCGTCACCTTTCTTGATGCTTGCAAGATGCCTGTCAAGACTTGCAAAGTCGGAGAACCTTTTCTCCGAAAGGTTCTCCATGTCGCTGCGGTTACATATTCCCGCATCGCCGAATACCAGCACTACATCCATACCAGACTCCCCACGTTGAATGACCTCCAAGACTGTTTATCGCAGTCCCAGAACTTCATAAGCCCTACCGTGTCAGGCCTTGCCTCGCCTTTCGGCTCCCAGAGTGTCCCGTCCGCCAGCTTCATGAGCGAACGTTTCAGAGTCCCGACGGCCTCCCTTACGGTGCCGTCTTTCTTCACGAAGCGGAATTTCACCGCCTCCTCCATCATCCGCGACTCCAGCAGCATCACCTCATCGGCCTGCTTCTCGGTGAGTCCGAACGTAACCAGTTCTTCTTTCTTTTTCATAACGATTTTTTTTATTGATTATTTACCATATCTCCCAACCACAACCTCACGCATCCTCTCGTAACCCAAGAACAAATTGTATGCCTGAACAACCCTGTCACGGTACGCGCCGCTCTTGTTGTGCCAGTACACCGTCATCGCCCAGTCACCAGTGCCGTTGTGCTCCCCCTGAACCACGTCAAACATATCCAAGGACCTCTCTATGTCCCTGGCGTCCTCCAAGGTGAACTCCTCCCTGCCGAGGATGCGGTTCGCCTCACTGACGTACACGGGTGTTATCTGCAATATCCCCGTGTCGCTGTCCCTGCCCTCCGCAAGCGGATCGAACCTGCTCTCCACGTACATCATCGACAGTATCAACAAGCCCCTCTCGTCAAGGCCTGGCTGCCGCTGCGGTTCACACACAGCGGCAGTCGGCTCCTGTGGAGTATTATTGTCGTGGCACGCTATCACCGTGCCAGCCCACGCGAACTGCGACACTATCGCAGCCGCGATCCATAGATTAGTCCTGTTCAGATTCTCCATAACTAAAGCATAATAAAGTCAACCTCATCCTCGACACCAAGCCCCTCGTTACCATCCACGGGAATATAGGCATCACCGTCTGTGTCGAACCCGTCCCTGCATATACACTCGCGCAATGCCTCGACATCGCCACGCAGAATGCTTCGCAGTTCCTCCTCGCTGCGGACGTTGATGTGTCCGCCCATTCTGATAAAAATCCTTTTCATATCACAACCAATTAACACTGTTAACATATTCGGCTATGTCATCGGGGTAGCCGTTCCCCACAACGTAGTCGCAAAGAGCCGCCTTGACATCGCGCTCCTCGCCACCGTCCATCGCCCGTGTTATCGGATAGGCCAAATCCGGCCAAATATCACCGTATTCCGACACCTCCGAATAGAACCGCCTCGGATCATACTCGTCACCCGCCCTGCGGTCAAGAATCAAGTCAATTATCATAATAGAAACGTACTTTAATGCTGTCAATAGTTATTCTTAAAACTTCAATACGCAGCTCGTCAAGCCCCTTTGCGAATTTATTCAACGCATCAATCAGCGGTGTCAAATTGGCTTTGCCATCCATGTCCTTAATAAAGAAGAAATCCTTTAAAGGACTTAAATACCCTTGATATAGACTCCCATGGTAGTAAAATGCCCAGCAGCCTTGTGGCACATCGCTTATACACTCGAACACATCCTCCAACCATTCGGGCACGGCATCCTTGCCGTCAAACTTCACATAATATCTCATAACGATTCAACCTCCTTGATAAGCTTTTCCAATTCATATATCCGCTTTTTCAGCGTGTCCGTGTTGTCGTACAGCTTCCACGAACCGCAAAGCCCGTTGCGGTTCAGCTGCTGTATCACGTTTTGCCGACTTGTCCCCAAGTCGGCAGCCGCCTGTGTCGTGTCGGGGTACATCCTTCTCTCCCCGGACACGACATTAATCGCGATTATCTCCCTTTTGTTCCTCATTTAACCTGTCCTCCAGATAATTAATGTTAAACACCCATATAAAAGCAAGCAGCAGCAGCCCCGAATCGTTGCCCCGCCACTCTACCGCCACAAGCGCGATGGGCAGCGTTATCACCGCCCACCACGCCAGACGCTTTTTCCATATATCACTCATCCCTGATTGTTTTGAAACGTTCATAATCCACAGTCCCGCGACCAGCGGCCGCCAAGACCTTGAGGCACAACGCCTCGTCACCCACATGATAGGCTTTCAGCCTCGACATGTCAACCTGATAATCCGCAGACACGTACGCCAAGGGCAGATAACCCTCGTGCCTGAAGTTCTCCCTTCCGATGTTCCAGACAACGCATCCGGCAGGCCACGTATCGACAACCTCGTAGCGGTCGATCCTGCCCCAGTAACTTTCATTTATTATCGTCATCATATCTTTACTATCTCAACGTAAGCCGTACCAGTATATGCCTCCGTGTACATCCGGAACGACACGAAAGCCCCAGCCTCTCGCGTGGCCGACTCCGCGTTGTCCGTGCCGTACATCTTGCGGAAGTCCGCCACTATGTCACGGAACCCCGCCTGAGCGTCTGCCAGATTGGCACACACTACCCTCTTTATCCGGTCAAGGCTCGGATAATATGCCAAGACCACGTACCTAATATTATTCATTGTTTATCCGTTTTACAGCCTCGTCCCTCAGGACTCCGGCCTTTTCCTTGCATTCCAATTCTATCTTCCCGTCCGGCCGGATCCACGCCTCCCACAAAGCGCCATACTTGTAGAAGGCGCGGAACTCGCCAAGACCCTCGCACGTTATACGCGCGATGTTCTTGTCCAGAATATTAAACATAATCCCACACAGCGTCAAATTTCTGTGTCCTGAACGCCTTGGCTATGCGTTCGGCGTTCCGGTTCATCCTTTCGACAAACTCCCTGAACCTCTTCGGGCTCTTGCGCTCGCAACCCTCAAGAAAGTACACCCTGCTCGCGTCGCCTTCGCCAAGCGACACCCTGTCATATTCGACATTCCCGAGCGTCAGGCGTTGTATCCGCACGTCACGGACGGCAAGATAATAGCCGCGCCGCCCGAAAAGACGGGAGCACGGCTCGCCCTTCATATACATACATTCGAGTTGCGTGAACCTGTCGCCCAACTCCGGAATATTCACCTTGCACTCCATCACACAAATATATAATATTCGATCATGTAATACCTACGCGACAGCCGTGCCGTCCGCATGTTGGCGGTTCGCACAATATATCCCTTGCCGAACTTGCCCGAATACGGCACTACCTCGCCATCGCGCTTTACCGACAGATAACCGCGCTCGGTGGCACTGTGATGGTAGCGGAGACTCCCCTCCGCCACCATTCTCTCAACATCCTTGCGTGTCATACTACTTAACCACTATTACGTGACACCAAAACCTCTTCTGCTCCTCTGTGTTATAGAGAAAGGCGCTGACCGCGCTGCCGTGGAAGTATCCGGCTCCAGATGACTCGAAACTATAATAAGGCCTGAACGTGCACCAGAACCCCATGCTGCTGGTCAGCAGGTCCGGACTGGTCGATTCCGAAACGATCAACATCGCCTCCACCTGATCCGGAAGCCTGCCGCCCTTCTCCGCCGCGAACTTCTGAGCGTCCGCGAAACTCATAACCTTTTCGGACACGGCTATAACCTCGACAGCCAAATCCCTTGAAAAATTCTTCCTCATAATCTTTCCTCCTGTCAATATTAGCACCCCAACTCCTTACAATGACAATTTGACGCCCTTCGCAAATAGTCGAGAGCCCTTGCAGGAGTCCAAATCTCCCACGCCCTGAACTCCTTCTCCCCCTCCTCGTTCTTAACCAAGCGACCGAGCACGCCCTCACGGTTATAGTTCTCGTTGTGGAGGTGCTCCACGATATACCTCGGGTTGACATCCTCAAGGCGGAGACCGTCAGCCTCCGCAAGTTGTTCAACAACCTCCCAATTATCCCTGATAGTTCGGAGGCAGCTGCTGAGCGACTTGTGCTCCTTGTTGACGAGAGCGCGGAACTCCTTGAGCCCCTTTGCGCTAAAATTAAGTGTCTTTTTCACGTTAAAACGATTTTAATTGTTAAAAATTTAGAAAAAGCGGGGGGAGTCGAACCCCCAAGGCGTTATTAGCCCTATCCATCTTCGCTCCCTATGCATATCATCGGAGCCTCCACCTCCGCCCGTGTCATTTTGGCTGCTACTACTACTCCGCTCACGCCTCCTGACATCATGATATACTGACAATTTGTCAGATTTTTTTTCCGTGTGGTCCGGATAACCCGAGAGCCTACTACACCCATACGCCTAAAGTATTTCGCTACAGGGCATTTCACCCCACGCACAGGCACAGCACTCCCCCACATCTCCGCACGGTGATCAATATTGTCAAAGAGCTGCCAACAGGAGGCCTCTTCGGTGCCATCCTTTTTTGTTGACAGTGCAAAGGTACTGCAAATTTTTGTAATTGCAAAAAAAAAAGATG
>ERZ1034844.316-NODE-316-length-26824-cov-16.261086_pt1 | contig 26824 bp, 25 predicted proteins | sample MGYA00520594_ERZ1034844 | MGnify/ENA primary metagenome ERZ1034844 (study PRJEB33766, sample SAMN09781733) | gut metagenome | biome: gut microbiome | host: Homo sapiens | place: Madagascar | study: EMG produced TPA metagenomics assembly of the PRJNA485056 data... | reverse complement strand
CTTCTCCATAGGCTTCTCCCTCTGCTCTTCCTTCTGCTCTTCCTTCTGCTCTTCCTTCTGCTCTTCCCTCTGCTCTGACGTCATCATCATGTAGTAATTCTTTCATGTATTCTGACCTCCACTCTTCATTCTTTCTGGCTCTGATTACTGCCTCGTCTATTCTCTGGGTCAGGTCGTCTCCGACCTGACCGGTTCTGATATATTCATACAGATACTTCAAATGCTCGGGTATCTCTTCCGCGATGCAATTATAAAAAATCTTCTCGGTTCCATCCTCTAAACACAGCTTCCTGTCTTCCATACAAAGATTCTGAAACGAATACTTTGCATATCCCAGTCCAAACGGATCGAAGGTACAGAGAAACAGTACCTTGCCCTCCGGCAATTCCCGATAGGACTTGCCCCGACTCAGGTGATCTGTATCCATGGTAGATTGATAGAATCTGCTTCTGCGCGGCAGTTCCAAGTTTTCCGGTGTCTGATGATTCAGCCTCTGCATCTCAGCATCATAAATCCGTTTTTGATCTCTCGTATACACATCCAGGCGAATCGGCTTACCCTTCGAGGTATATCGAAACTCCCTCTGTGTCTGCACATCCTCCAGTTCTCCTACCGGTTCTTCCAACAGACACTGCAGCACATCCCGACAAAGCTCTTTATCTTCCATTACTTTGCCGAACATAAAATCATCCTCAATCGTCAGTTCTTCATACCGTTTTGCCATTTGTATTCTCCTTCCACACTTTCACAGGAGAATATATACGGCACTTTATGAAACAAATCTTCCGATTTCTTTCTATATCTCCCCTGCTCTATTGTCATTCATGGGTATCTAAGCAGGGATTCCTCTGAAGTCAAAGACATCAACTTGCGCTGATATAAAAGAATTGATGTAATGATTCAGCACTTCATTCGCAAATTATGAAAATTGCCTTAGTTCTGAATAATTACAAATTGAAATAGAAAAATCTGCTTACATGCTGAGAATAACAGACATCTATCTCATTGTCAATGTAGCAGAATAGCAAAATCTTGACCCCTTGAATTTGGCTAATATGCTGTTTCAAAAATTTGTGACATTTTACCAACTTGCCAGCACAGTTTTCGTATGATATGGTGATAGTAGAAATATTTTTATTTCTTTCAAAATTCTTATAGACCCGTCAGTGGTCAAAGTTTTCCCTTATTACTTATTTTATATGGAAAATATTTGTTTTTTTGTATTGTTTTTTTGTATTGTTTTATTTTATTTTTACATTCATTTTGCAACAGAAAGGAGATTTATGGAGTTAAAACAAAATAATATAACCGGCAACTATTTCTCGGAGGAATATTTGATGAATACTGTGTCAAGATGCTGGATACTCCGCATTTTGTGGTATTTTATAATGGGACGGATCCTCTCCCGGAATACAGTACCCTGAAGCTGTCCAGTGCCTACCGGAATAAGGAAGAGACTCCTCAGCTTGAATTACAGGTACAAATAATCAATATCAATCTCGGGTTCAACGCTGAGCTGATGGATGCCTGCCAGATTTTAAAGGAGTACGCCCAGTTTGTCGCAGAAGTCCGTGAGCAGGCAAAGGTGTATCCAAATCGACAGGCTATCGTTCAGGCAGTGGATGTGTGTATTAAGAAAGATATTTTGAAGGAATTTTTGCTTGAGAATAAGAAGGAGGTTATTGATATGGTGTTTTTCGAATATGACGCTGAGGCGGAAAAGAGAGTTATTTATAAGGATGGCGTAGAGGAAGGCAGAGCAAAAGAAATTGTTCGGTCATGCAAGGACTTTAACTTGTCAAAAGAGGATGCAATCCACAAGTTAGAGACTCTACTATCAATCCCTACACAATCTGCCATTGACTATTACGAAAAATTTTCAAAGGAATTTGAAAATGAATTCTCAAAAGCACAAAAAATTATGTAAAAGGAGTACATTGATATGAACTTTTTCAAATATGATGCTGAGCTTTCTATTTCTACACAGGCAGCTATGGATTACTATGATATTTTTTCGAAGGAATTGGATAAAGAAATCTTTGGATGATCAAAAGGTCTTATAAGAACTCCAAAAGGGCAGCCCGTATAGGACTGCCCTTTGGTTCTTACATAACTCTTACAGATATGGTTCGTTCCTCTTTGGAAACAACCTGCTCTCAGCTTAAGCTTACTGTAACAGAGACAGTACGCCCTGGTTAGCCTGATTGGACTGAGCCAGCATAGCCTGACCTGCCTGAGCCAGGATGTTGTTGTTGGAGTACTTAACCATCTCAGTAGCCATATCGGTATCACGGATCTGGCTCTCTGCGCTGGTGGTATTCTCTACAACGTTATCCAGGTTGTTGATGGTGTGCTCCAGACGGTTCTGGATAGCACCGAGTGCAGATCTCTGGGTGGATACTTTCTGGATAGAAGCCTTCAAGGTCTCAATAGACTTTGTAGCCGCATCCTCAGTACTTACATCCAGTCCCTTAACACCAATGCCTTCAGCGCTCATGGATTCGATATCAAGAGAAATCTTGTTGTCATCATTTCCATCTGCACCAACATGAAGAGATAAGGTAAGAGCCTTGGTATAAGTTTCTTCAACAGTTTCTGTTTTTTCTGCAGCTGCATCCTGGCCAGGTGTTACATTAATGAACTTACTAACCTGTTCAGCGCCAACTTCAGTCCAATTTCCGTTAGATGCCTTTGCATAGAATGTGGTTTTGATAGATCCATCCGTATTAAAAAGATCTTTCAGATCTTTTGCTTCTACAAGTGCAGTACCATCGTTAGCTGTTGAAACTTTCGTACTCTGAGACTCAAATACTCCTTCTACATCTGTATCTTTTACCTTCTGAGCCGTTAACTGTGCACCAAAATCAGTTGCACTATCCGCTGCTGCCTTATACAGTTCAACACCATCCTTTAAAGCTGCCTTTCCACCCTTGATTTCAAACAAATCATCAAAATCGGCGGCGGTAATGGCTTCAGTAGAACCTTTTTTATACCACTTTGCGTCAGTAGCCAATGTTTTACCGGTCTTAAGTCCTACTTTATCGACACCAACACCAGCTGCATAGGTTGCCTTTACAGCAATAGCTTCCTTAGCAGGAGTCGTCTTGGTAACTTCACGGGTATCTGTACCGTCACCCTTCAGCAGGTAAGTCTCATTGAACTTGGTGGTCTCAGATACACGATCAATTTCCTTAACCAGCTGATCAATCTCATCCTGAATGTATCCACGATCATCCTCAGAGTTGGTTCCGTTAGAAGCCTTAACTGCCAGTTCGTTCATTCTCTGCAGCATATCATGTACTTCGGTCAGGGCGCCTTCAGCGGTCTGTACTGCACTGATACCATCCTGTGCGTTCAGGGAAGCCTGTGTCAGACCTCTGATCTGCTTTCTCATCTTCTCACTGATGGACAGGCCTGCTGCATCATCTGCTGCTCTGTTGATCTTGTAACCGGATGAAAGTTTCTCAGTAGACTTAGCCTGAGTCTTGGTGGTGATGCCTAACATTCTGTTAGAGTTCATAGCTGTAAGATTGTGTTGTACTACCATAATATATTCCTCCTTGAATTGACGAGCGCTTCCTTGCGCTCCGTTGTTTGCTTTGGCAATGTCTGCTCCGGGCTCGCACTTCCCATTACTTTCATCGCCATTGTCTTCCGTATCTCCGGCGTGCGAAACTTTTGAATTGGAAGAAATTGTTAGGTAAGCATTTGTTATATTTGCTTTACTTGATAAGTATATCGGAGAGGATTTTAGAAACTTAACCCCCTTTTTGAAAAAATATTTGCTTCCTTATTTTTTTCGAGCTTTTTTTCGAGTCTTATTTTGTATTTTTCTATTTTAATCCTTTCATTTCTGTGGTATTCTTTTAAAGACTGCATATCGCTATTTTTCGACAAATACTTTCCTTTTTGAAACATATACAGTCAGAACCAGGAGTACGAATGAAGAGTTTTATCTGTGAAATGTTTTATAAGCAGCGTGCGGCATTCGAGCAGACTTATGCCTCCCGGGGCAGGGAGTATCCCCTGCCGGAGGATGTGACGCTTGCAGAAGATATTTTTTATGATGAAAAACATGTTCCCGAGCATCGCCTCGATGTCTACCGTCCCAAGGGGCGCGAGCAGGAGGTGCTGCCTGTGATTGTCAATTTCCACGGCGGCGGTCTCCTCATGGGCAATAAGGAGTTCAACCGTCCTTTTTGCGCTTCCCTTTGTGAAGCAGGATATGTGGTATTCTGTGTGGAATACCGTCTGGTGCCGGATTGTCTGTTTTTTGATCAGTTGGCCGATCTGCATCTGGCGCTTGACTATATCAAGGAGCATCTGTCCGAATACGGCGGTGACATCTCCCGGGTATATGCCTGCGGCGACAGCGGCGGTGCCTGCCTGCTGACCTACGGTGCGGCCATGCAGAAAAATAAGGCTGTAGCGAAAGCCGCCGGTATCACGTCTTCGGATCTGCCGATCCGGGCTTTGGGGCTGGTCAGCGGAATGTTCTATACGAACCGCCTGGATCAGATCGGACTTTTCCTCCCCGGATATCTCTACGGCAGACATTATAAAAAAAGTGCTTTTGCCCCCTATATATCTCCGGAGCATAAAGACATTGTGGAAAGTCTCCCACCGAGCCTTCTAATCACCAGTGAGAATGATAATCTGCAAAAATATACGCTGGATTTTGCAAGGGCTCTGCGCAGACATCAGATGCCCCATAAACTGATCAACTACCCGAAGGATCCTCGCCTGACCCATGCATTCAGTGCTTTTTACCCGGAGCTTCCGGAAAGTAAAGAAGTTATCCACAATATCATCCACTTTTTTGAACATACCGAGGAAGATTGCAAAGGAGGAAATGCACAATGACATACGACGAAACTGTTTTCAAAGAAAAAGCCAATCGGAAAGCGCGTAAGATCTGGATCATTTTTGCTGTTTTACTGAGTGCCAACTATGGCTCCGATGCATCCGGGGGACTATATCCCACCACTTCTTATCTGATTTTCCTGGCATTGTGCTGGCTGCCTCTGATCCTCGGCGAAGTGCTGCTACGTGTAAAGGGCTGGGCAACGGAACTCTACCGCTACGATCTGGTCATCGGTTACGGTATCTTCTATACCTTTGTTATCTGTACCACAGCGTCACCCATCGCATTCACTTACATCCTTCCGGTGACGAGCTTGCTGGTCCTGTATAAGAACCGGAAATTCATGATCAACTGCGGTATCGTCAACTCTCTGATCATTGTGGGCGCTGCCGTCTACCGCTACATGTTAGGCTTTAACAGTGCTTCCGATATGAAAAATTACCAGCTGCAGCTGTCCTGTATCATCCTGTGTTACATCTGCTATGTCATGTCCATCCGCCACTTGAACGAGTCCGACGGTGCTATGACCGACAGTATCAAAGCCGATCTGCACAGAGTCGTGACCACGGTAGAGCAGGTCAAGACCTCCAGCAATACCATTCTGGACGGCATTACCGTTGTCAGAGAACTGGCTTCCGAGAACAAGCACGGTTCCGATATCGTCATGCTGGGTATGAATGAATTGACGGATAATAACCATATGCTGCAGGATCGGACGACCTCTTCCACACAGATGACTTCCGACATCCGTGCCCAGGTGGAAAATGTTGTGGCACTCATCAGCGAAATGGTCTCTCTGGTAGGGAAAACCGAATCCCATTCCAGTGTCAGTGCAAAAGATCTGCAAAGTCTCGTAAGCACAGCCTCTACGATGTCCGAGCTTTCTACGGAGCTGGAAAATGTCCTGCAGAATTTCCAGCAGGAATTTGGCATGGTGAAGCAGGAGACCGGTACGATCGAAAAAATTACAAATCAGACGAACCTGCTGGCCTTAAACGCTTCCATCGAAGCTGCCAGAGCCGGTGAAGCAGGCAAGGGCTTCGCTGTCGTTGCCGATCAGATCCGTACCTTAAGTACGGAAACCCACGCTTCCTCCGGACAGATCAGAGAAGCTCTGTCCCGTCTGGATGCTACTTCCGCTAAGATGACCGCTTCCATTGAAGAGACCTTGAAGCTGATCCAGGTTACCCTGGAAAAGGTAACACATACCGGTGAAAATGTAAATCAGATCGCATCTGATTCCGCACAGCTCGGCAGACATATTCAGGTAGTTGATGATGCAATTAAAGAAGTCGAAAGCTCCAATACCCAGCTGGTATCCAATATGGAACAGGTATCCAACATCGTGGAGACCATCACCGGCTGTATTGCACACTCCAGCCAGACCAGTGAGCGTATGCTCAGTAAATATCAGGAAACGGCTGATAATATCAATACCATTGAAGATGTCATGGAGAACATGATGTGTGATCTGGGTATCGGCGGCTTCATGGGTATCGAAGATATTCAGCCAGGCATGAAGATCGATCTGCAATTGACAGAGCAGGACGATACTGAATATCTGGGTGAGCTGATTCAGCAGATTCCCGAAGGCTTGATGGTATCCTGTCAGAAGAAACTGGCATTAAAGGATGCGGCTCCCTGCAAACTACAAATCACCGCAGGAAACATTCTGTATTGCTGGGACAAAGCAACCATCACTCCGGATCCCACAGACGGCGAGCATATCTTTAAGATTACGATCACGACCAGACCCCGGATCAATAACCGCCGGAAATATCCTCGTATGGATATCAACAACGCATGTACCATCAAGTTCAAGAATTCCGATAAAGAATACGCCGCTACCATGGATAACATCAGTGCCAACGGCTTCGCTTTCCTGGCTACGGACAAGATTTTCTCCCAGAGCAAAGATGCCACAATCACTATCACTATCCATGATTTCGCTCTCCCGGATCACAATGTGCTGGAAGGACGTATCATCCGCTGCTCCGATGATAACGGTCTGTTCATCGTAGGCTGCCAGATGCCGGAGGATAACTTCTATATTCTGGAGTATGTAGAGAAGAACCTGTAATTATTCAGAGTCAAAGCACTTTTCATAATTTTATAAATCATGCTTACATGAATAAGTATAATTTTGAAAATTACTTTTGCGAATGCGATTCTGAATAGTTACACAGCTTAATCAAAAAAGTCCATTCATATTTACTTGAATGGGCTTTTTTAATGGTGTTGTACTTTATTTATGGTTTCAATAGCTGTGCGATCAGCCCCTCGACCTCCTGAAGCTGTTCTTTGGTGCTCTCCTTATGGCTTTCCTTGCGGTATTTGGACGGAGACATTCCTTTCATGGCGTGGAACGCCTTGGTAAACACCAAAGCATCGCTGTAGCCGCAGGATAACGCGATACTTTCAATGGGATAATTGGTCGATTCCAGTAATTCTCTCGCTTTGGTAATGCGGAATGTCGTCAGAAACTGTTGCGGTGACATTCCCAGATAATTCTGAAACAGTGTGTATAAGTAGCTTCTGTTGATACACACATATTCTGCCACATCCGTGACTTTGATGGGGTTACAGTAGTTGCTCTGGATAAAGGATACCGCTTTTTTCACATACTGGTTGCCTTTATCTTCTTCCTCTCTCGCCACGACACCGGCGCTGTCGGCAATCACCGACAGGAACACTCCCAGCAGGCCGTTCCTACGCAGGTCATCCGCAATTCCGAACGTATTGTGCTCCATCATATCCCGGACAATAGAATACAATTCCTCGGATTTATCACAGGCAAAGATCGGATGTCTGTCGGAAAGTCCCATGCTGTGCAGATATTCTTCCGCACGGCTTCCGGCAAATCCCACCCACAGATAACTCCACGGATCTTTGGCATCTGCCTGATAAAAAGCCAGTTCATTGGGCTGGATCAGGAATCCGTATCCGGCTTCCAGCTGATATTCCTTGTCATGAAAGCGGAAATGACCCTTGCCGCTTAGAACATAATGAATCAGATAATGGGGTTTGGATGCCGGTCCAAAACTATGCAGCGGTTCTGTCTGGGAACATCCGCAGCAATTCACATACAGGCTTCCCGTTTTGTCATTAATAAAGTCCAATTTGAATGCTTTCTCCACGCTACCCCTTGTCCTTTCTTACGCTTCCTATCCGCAATCCGTATTCTACATTCTTTAGAGAGCTGATTCATATCCATAGAATTATTTGTTTCCTTCAAAAATATCAACATTTTCAATATTATCTACGGATGTTATCCACACTAATTCACCATGATCCCACCATTGTCATCGAATTCCACACCGAAGGGCTTGCTGTATTCGTTCATGCGCTGTAGAATTCTCAGTTTATCCTCGCCCGTCGCAGGCGTCGGTCGGAAATCATTTCGTGTTTTTACGGAGCTGACCAGACAGGGAATGATCCTGGCATTCCGGTCTTCCTTTTTCTGACCGTTCTCAAAGGTAAATGTCTGTTGGAAGATCATGGTATCTTTATCTTCAGGATTCCTATTGGCTCCAAAGCAGAAATTCGCCAGACTGTAGATGATATATCTGCCCTTATATTCCTCGATTCCCTGAAGGACATGCGGATGATGTCCGATGACCAGATCCGCACCCCAGTCGATACATTTTCTGCCCAGTACCTGTTGATAATTCTCCGGCACGGTATCTTTTTCGATGCCCCAGTGACAACAGACCAGAATCAGATCCATATTCTGCTCCCGCAGAGTCTCAATATTATTCTGAATCAGTTTTTCTACCTGGGAACCCCATTCCACTTCATTCACAGAGATGATTCCGATCTTCAGATTTCTCTCGCCGCCATGCGCTTCTGCACTGCCCGGTACTTCATAGATACCCACGTTTTTATCGTAAGCATAGACGATTCCTTCCTGCTCCAGTGCCTGAATGGTATCCCGGCTTCCCTGCTCCCCATAGTCCAGCCGATGATTATTGGCAAAACTGACAGCCTCGATATCTCCCAACGTCAACAGATGCGCATACGCCGGATCTCCCTTGATACAATAGGTCTGTCCCTCACGCATCTGATCGGAATTCGTAAGCGGTCCCTCCAGGTTCACGATCGTCATGTCATCCGCGCTGAAAATATCACGCACATTTTCAAAAAAATATCCTTCATCTTCCGCCTGATCATACGCCTGCCGGAAAGAGGAACCGTAATCCTGTTCCTGATGCGTTCCCAGTGTTACATCTCCGGCTGCCGAAATCGTGATCTCATAATGACTGCCGGATGGCATATCCGAACTGCCCGATTGCCCGTTGGCGGAAGCACTCTCTCCTGCGGTGTTACCGTTTTCCGTCTTCCCCTGTGCCATCCCGGACTGTTCTGTCGCCTGATTACCGCTATTTTGCGCAGCATATCCGCCGATCGGCTGTGCCAGATCTTCCACGCCGGAGATCCTTACCTGCTGTGTCAGGTCATCCCCACAGCCTCCCAACGAAAACATTGCAGCCACGCAGAGTAATACTGCAATTCCTTTTTTCTTCTGTGAAATCAGGTGTTTCAAATTCATCGCGTCCCCCTCTGCCTCACAGTACTCTTGTCTCAATACCAAGTAATTATTCAGATTCGTAGAAACGATCATTCGGCTGAAGTTGTTGTTTCCTCCGTGCTGTCACCTTCTCCGTACAGATTCTCCCGCAGGAATTTCTTATTCGCGTCAAAATCCACTTCCAGTACTGCCATCTTACGGATCGTCGCATCCTTATAAGTACCTTCGATGGGGATGCTGTTCTGAATAATATCATAGGTCACAACCTTCGGAGCCATCAGGCTCAGGCGATAGCATTCTGCCTGTGTCAGGTTCGTGGTCAGGTTCGGCATTAAGCCGTCAATCAGTTCTTTCGGATTCGTCAGCACTCCCTTAGGCAGCTTGTGAATAACCTCCGTCAGCACCTTTCTCTGGCGCTCGGTTCTGCCGAAGTCCGTACCGATGTAACGGTTTCTGCAATATGCCAGTGCCTGCGGACCGTTCAGATGTACCATGCCACCGGACAGATCATCAAAATAGTCTGTTCCTTCCGGTCTGCCCAGCAAAATATTATATTCCACCAGATAGCCGTTTACATATTCCACTTCCTTGCCGGTCAGTTCCAGATCCACACCACCCACAGCATCCACCAGATTGGCAAACGCTTCGAAATTCACCAGCACATAACGACTGATGTGAATATCAAAATTCTGTTCAATGGTCTCCATCAGAAGCTCTGCGCCACCGTAGGAATAGGCTGCATTCAGGCGATTTCCCTTATATCCCGGAATATCTACGTACATATCACGAAGCAGGGATGTCATATAGATCTTTTTGGTCTTGTTGCTGATCGACAGCAGGATCATGGCATCGGATCTGCCGTCCTCTCCGTTCTCACGGGAGTCATTACCGATCAGCAGAATATTGGTAACGCCTTCTTCCTTCATGGGCGAAGATGTTACGGATTCGATTTCCTCGTAATTCATCTCTCCGTAGACTTTTCCTACCAATACATATAAGCCTGCTGCCAGGAAAACAATGATCAGGGCAACAGAAATCAAGAAACGCTTGAAACCGGATTTTTTCTTTTTCTTCGGTGCCTTTTTTCCGTTTCCCTTTTTATTGTTCCGACTGCTCTTGGTATTCCGATCGTACTGTTCGTCGTCTCTTTCTCTCTGTTTTCTTGATTTCCGTCCGGAATTTCTTCTCGTATCTTCTCTCATCTGTTCTTCGTCATAATCATTGTATTCGTCTTCATAGTCATAGTCTTCCTGTCTGCGACGGGAGTTTCGGGACGTCCTCTCTGTTTCTGCCCTGTCACGGCGATTGCCTTCCGATGATTTTTCTGCAGTGGATGCAGTGGATCTGCTGCGTCGGTGATCGGTACCGCGTCGGCTGTCTGTCCTACGCTCAGCCTCTCGCCGTGCGGCCTGTCTCTTACGATATGCAGGATCATCCCAGTCCTCTGCGTAGTCATCCGCATCTCTTCTGCCGGATCCGATCACATCAAGTTCCTCCTCTTCCTCATCCTCTGTCATGTCGAACATCTGAGGGCTTGGACGGCTTGCCGTCTGTCCGGTTCTGCCCGGCGCTCCGTTCCCCTGCTGCACACGGTTCCCCTGTTTGCTCCTGCCGCTGTTCCCGGAAGTCTGCTGCATCTGTTGCATTTCCTGCTGTAAAAAGGCTTCCAGCCCTTTTTGTATATCTTCCATCTCCTGAATGGAGTCTCTCTCTCTGTCGCTCATTTATATACCTCTTTTCATACGCATTACGTAGGTATCTCTTATTTTCCAGATGTTATATGATTTCTATTTGATTCTTATGGAATCTGTTTTGCTTTTGTCATCCGCTTGCTCGTCTCCTAGAATATCACACTCTTTTCTATTCGTCACGCCGGAAATCCTTAAAATTTGTTTAAATGTTGTTTGCAACAAAAAACTGCCATCTGAAATACGTATATTTTTATGCGTATTTTTAGATTGGCAGTTTTCCTTTTTGTTAATTTATGATTTACTTATGCGCAATTCTTGCATCTATGTAGTTCTTCAAAGATGCCACCGTCTCATCCACACCCAGCTTGCTGCTGTTGATGGACAGGTCGTAGTTACGGGAATCACCCCATTTTACCTTACAATGGCTGTTATGATAGTATTTTCTGCGGCGGTCCTTCTCGATCATTCTTTCCTCGGCATGTCTGGCATCCAGCTCATAGATCCGCATGACACGATCGATCTTCGCCTGTTTGTCACCCAGTACGAAGATGGAGATCAGGTTCGGGTTATCCTTCAGCACGATCTCGGAACAACGTCCTACGATCACAAAGGACTCTCCGGCTTCCGCTTTTTTCTTAATATAATCGAACTGCATCTTGGCTACATTGTCTGCCGGAGAGCTGTTCATTCCCATTACACTGCGGTACAGGAATTTGTTACGTCTCATCTCATCAAACTCTGCCAGTTCCTTGCTGCTTACATTCATATTCGCAGCCACCTCATCTAACAGATTGTGGTCATACATCGGTAGCTTATAGATTTCTGCCAGTTTCTGTGCGATCTCGTGTCCGCCGCTGCCGTACTCACGGCTGACGGAGATAATCAATTGTTCACTCATGGGTCTGCCCTCCTTACAATCTTACAGGTATCTCGCATAGATCATTAACATGGAGATGCCTACTACTATTATAGTCGCGGGAGCCATAACTTTGCAATATTTTCCCCACTTAATCATATGACCTGCTTTTGCTGCGGTAGCAATACCCACAACATTGGCAGATGCTCCGATAGGAGTAGCACTTCCGCCGATATCGGTACCCATAGCCAGCGCCCATGCCAGAATCGACAGCTCCACGCCCTGGGTCGCTGACAGACTGCTGATGATAGGAATCATGGTTGCCGCAAAAGGAATATTATCCACAAATGCACTGGCAATCGCAGAGATCCACAGGATAATTGCGATCATTAACATCAGATTACCGTTGCTGATGTCTCCGATAAAGTTCGCCATCACCTTCAGGATGCCGGTCTGCTCCAGACCACCGACTACCATGAATAATCCGACGAAGAACAATAACGTCTTATAATCGATCTGTTTGATCAATTTCGGTGCGTCCTTGCCGGCTGCGATCAGTGTTACGATCGAGATGAATACGCCGATGCAGGATACTGTCAGTCCGGTCTGTGCATGCGTTACCAGTAAAACAACGGCACACAGGAAAATGATGGTGCTGATCACGAATCCCTTCTTATCGGTGATTGCTTCGGAAGGATCCGGATACGTCTGGTTGCTGCCTGCCGCAGCGGCCTCGCTGGCACGCAATTCCTTATGAAATACCAGATAAAAATACGCTACTACCACGATCAGGGATACACCCGCGATCACACCGGTATTGGTCAGGAAATCCGTGAAGGAATATCCGAGGGAAGTACCGATAATGATGTTAGGGGGATCTCCGCACATGGTAGCGGATCCGCCCAGATTCGCGCAGAACACTTCTGCCAGAATCATCGGTACCGGATTAAACTTCAACAGCTGTGACAATTCGATCGTTACGGCTGCCAGGAACAGAATTACCGTAATGCTGTCAATGAACATTGCCAGAATACCGGACAATACCATAAAGGTCACGAACAGCGGCACTACCTTATACTTGACCATCTTGGCAAGGCGCATGCAGAGCCACCGGAAAAATCCCACTCTCGCCATTCCCTCTACCATGATCATCATTCCCGCTACAAATACGATCGTCTCCCAGTTGATTCCGCTGGAAGCCTCCGCGGACTGTCCCGCCGTATACCAGAAATGACTTGTAAAAAAGCTGCCTAAATTCAGTGTCTCCAACACCGCGCTCATACTGTGCATTCCCAGTCCGAATACCAGTATCAGTGTCAGCAGACCGCAGCCCAGTGTGATAATGTGTCTCTCCCATACTTCCAGAACGATCAGAACGAACATCGCCAGAAATATGACTATTGCAAGTATCTGTGCTACCACTTTTCCTGCCTCCTCGTATGTTTTCGATTTTATAAGTGTTCTTAGCCTGCTATTTACTTTATTTTTCTCATATTTTCTGAAAATAAAGTAAATTCTGCACCTCCAGGCATCAAAACGCTCAAGATTTGATTCTATCTGAAATATCGACATAAGTCAATTCTTCTTTCCGCTTCTATGCATAAATATTCCGTTAAGGTTTTTATTTTCTATTGCAAAAAAGACCCACAGTTTCTACCGTGAGCCTTTCTCATTGCTTTAAGCTATTGCTTGTTTCCTTATTTCTTTGTTTTATTCATTTCGGAAGCTTTCAATGTCATTCTTCCCCACGAAGCGTAAGAACATCCTGTGCATCTCTATACCGCTCTCTCCGAAATACAACTTCATATATACCTCACCGGCCTGCCGGATTGCCAGCGTCACGGCATGCTCCACAACTTTTCCTTCCGTTCCGCTGATCGTTACCGTCTGCTGCAAGGTATTGTTCAGGAATACGGAAATCGGAAGCTGTGCCAGAGGTCCCATGACAGAGCTCATCTGAAATACCAGTTCATAGCGTCCCTTTTGGGGGAAATGCAGCTGATATACGGCACCGGTTCCCTTTTTCGTAGAAAGCTCTTCGATCGGCAGTGCGATCTCTACACCAAGCTTCTGCTCCGGCATCTCCATGCGCGCCAACACACGTCCACTGTCCCCGGCACCTTCCGTGCTTACCGGACTGTGAAGTTCTACACATTCTTCCGGCTCTCTGCCAAGCAGTCTCTCCATTGCCACAGATCTGAGCAGGAATTTACAGATATTTGTCACATTCCTTTGAAGCTGTGCCCTGGTCAGTCTGCCGTCTGCCAGACCTTCCGCTGTATTGTCCCCTGCGGAATTGGCCGCAGCATTTGCCACTACCATGTAGATGTCGTTCTGTGCACGCACCATGGGGATTGTCTGATTTCCGGAAGCCGGACCGCCTTCTTCATTGACCTTCGCCCACCAGTCAGTCATCACAATGCCCTGATATCCCCATTCCTTACGCAGAATCGTGGTTAAGAGGTCATAATTGCCCGCCGTCCACAGACCGTTCACCGGACCGTAAGTAGACATAATGCTGTAAGCTCCGCCCTGTTTCACAGCGATCTCAAAACCTTTCAGGTAAATCTCCCGAACAGCTCTCTCGGAAATGATGGCATTGCTGTCATGTCTCTTGAACTCCTGGTTATTACATGCAAAATGTTTGATGGTTCCTGTAACACCATATTTCGCCATGCCCTTCAGCTGGGCGGATGCCATCGTACCGGTAAGGTACGGATCCTCGGAAAAATACTCAAAATTACGTCCGTTCAAAGGATTTCTGTGAATGTTGATGCCGGGGCCTAAGAGTGTATCGATCTTGTTCTTCCGAAGTTCCATGCCTTCCATCTCATACAACTCTTCCACCAGTTCCGGGTCAAAGGTGCAGGCTAACAGCGTACCGTTGGGAAGCGCATATGCCATCGTTCCACAGTCCATACGGATACCGGACGGGCCATCCGAACAGCAGGCTATGGGAATTCCGAATTTCTCCAGAGATTTTGTCACTCCACCGAAAGCTGCTGCCGTACCGGGCGTAACTTTCGGAGAACACATACCTTCTCCTCTGGTCATACAGATCAGGTCTTCGTCTGACAGCTGTGTCAGAAACTGTTCCAATGTGATTTTACCGTCCTTTACATCCGAAAGTTTCCATCCCTGATCTCCCACGTATTCGCTCTCTGTCGGTCTCTCCCGTAAGATGCGTTCTGCCAGATCTATGGTCCGCAGAGGAACCTTCTCCCAGTTCACAGCCGCATGCCCGGATTCTTCAAAAAAGTACGGTTTCATGCGCTTGAATGTCTGCACCGGTGCCAACGCTTCCGTAACTGTCTGCGTCACCTGAAGCTCTGCTAATGTAACCTTACCAATCTCTTTTGCACTTCGTACATCTGTGCCAACATAGAAAAAATAGTCTCCGGCTTCCAACACGTAACAGGATTTATGTCCTGTGACACCACTGTCATCATACGAAGCAAGTTCTGTCAGATCCGCTTTCAGGATCAATTCTTCTGTCTCTCCGGGCTTCAGTGTTTCTGTCTTGGCATACGCTGCCAGCTGACGCAACGGTTTGCCCAGTTTTCCCTGCGGTGCCTCCAGATACAGCTGCATGGTCTCTCTGCCGGGCACACCTCCCACATTCGTCACCTTAACGATTGCCGTCACCTGCGTTCCCTGCACTGCAAGGTCAAAACTTTCTGACTGGAAGTTGGTATAGGATAGTCCAAATCCGAAAGGATATTTCACCTTATCCTTTGCAAAGGTCTCAAAGTAGCGATAGCCTACATAAATATCTTCTGCATAGAAATTCTCCACGGGATCACCGAAGTTCTCCGTAGAAGGATAGTCCGCAATATCTTCTGAAATGGTATCGCTGAGTTTACCGCTTGGGTTCACCTTGCCGGTCAGGATATCCGCACAGGCTCTGCCGCCCTCCTGACCGCCCTGCCACACATACAGCACTGCCTGCGGCTGATACCGGTCTACCCACTTCATATCCATAATGTTGCCGACATTCAGCACCACAATCGTCCGGTCGAACGCATTGCACACATTCCGAAGGATCTCTTCCTCTGCATTTGTCAGCAGATAGCTTCCTTCTGTGGCACTGTTATCTTTGTCCTCTCCGGCGGTACGGCCAATGATTACGATTGCCAGATCCGAGTTCTCCGCCGCCTGCTTCGCCGTTTCTTCGGTGACAGGCATCTCTTCCTGATTCCAGGGCTCCATAGCCCAGCCTTCTCCCACATCAAAGGGATGATCCTGCAGCCATTCCCTGTACTGCGTCTCCAATGTTTCGTTTATCTGTACGGTTCCGTCTTCCTTCAGACTGTCTGTGATGTTCGTCACATAGGGTGCATTTACCATGCCACCGGAACCGGTGCCGCTCTTATAATACTTGAACTGTGTTCTGCCGAAGACAGATACTGTCTGCCCTTTCTGTAAAGGCAGCACTGCATCCTCATTGCGGAGCAGTACACTTCCTTCCGCAGCTACACGTCTTGCCAGGCCGGCATACTTTTGATAATCTAATGTGTATTTCATAATTGCCTGTATACTCCTTTCCTGTATTGCATATTCCGCACTATACTCTCATCAGCGCTCTTCAATATCACTGATGATCCTGTGATATCCCTCCAGTGTCACCATACCGTCCGAATCCTCGATTCTGCGCCCGCTGCACCGTACCATGACCTCTCCGTAGACCGGATGGATCCAGGGATATTGCAGCTGTACTACCACATTTGCCTCTATCATATGTGCTACATTTTCCTCCACATATTTCAGATGATCCTCTTTGATCCTGACATGCCAGAAGTCATAAATTTCCGTAAGTTGCGGAACGGTATCTGAGCAATGCTTTAGCGGAAATATTTCCTCTCCCCGGATCACCGCTAACATAGTCGTTTCCGACGAATTGCCCTATTTGTTTATCATAGCATTAAATTTGGAAGACATCTATAAAATTTTTATAACTATTCAAGTTCCCTTCTTAGTCACCAAAGTAAATCCGGTCTTTGATCTGTCCGTTTTCATCAAAGGCATTTCCGTTGAACGCAGCGCTCTCTTCCGTCAAATTTTCTTCAGACACTTCTGTCATTTCAACGGTAACTGCCTCCTCCGGTATGATGGGAGACGGTAATTCTTCTGTTGCCCCGGCCTGCTCTATAGCCTGACCATGGACAATAATGCCAGCGAAGAAGCACTGCTCTCCATGGCAAAGCAGATCTACACGCCCGTGCAAGATGGCTGAGATCAGTATTTCCGCCTGGTATCACCGGGGCTTTCTCCGTAGACATTGTGATAAGTTCTGGAAAAATGCACTGCGGAAGCGAATCCGGTCTTCTGCGCGATTTCTCCGATCGTCAGCGTGGATTCCATTAACAGCTTCCTCGCCCTGGTCAGTCTGACATTGATCAGGTACTCCAGCACGGTAACGCCGGTCACTTCCCGGAACAGACGGCAAAAATAATATTTACTTAAGTGGATCTGCGAGGCAATGGTCTCCAGATCCATTTTTTCCGCATAGTGGGCATTCATGTAGGAAATTGCATCCAGGATCTCCTGTCTGGGGGATGTAGTATCTCCGGCTGCGACAAGCTGTGCCGATTTCTGCATGGGATAATAATCCCTGCACAACAATAACAGTTCCAGACAATAGTTCTTCTTTAATTTCTCGGCAACCGCATCCCGCCTTGGATAATATTTTTGCATTTTTTCCAAAACGTTTACAATTTCCCGCGTTTGCTCCGATGTCAGATGCAGGATCTCATTCTCCCAGACCTCCAGAAAACGTTGTTTTTCTGAAAGCTTCAGCAGTTCCTCCAGATAATCCGGTGTAAAATTCAGCACATATCTGGCATAAAATTCGGAAGACAGGCTCTGCATATAGTGCGTCTGGTATGGTTTGATCAGAATAATGTCTCCGGGCGTCAGCACATGACAAATTCCATCCAGGAAAAGATACCGGGTTCCCTTTACCACGAAAAAGAGTTCATAAGCATCATGGTAATGGATCGAATGCATATCATTCTTTTTTGATGTCTCTACATATTCCAAAAACAGGTCTTTATACGGATCGTATATTGTACGGAACATTTTTTCTCCTTCTAATTTGACTCATAATTCTATACTTCGGTCATTCTCTTCTTCCATTTTGGCAAGATTTCTTATATTCTATCTCAATATAGCAAGATATGTTAAACATTATTTTGTTTTTACGATTATAATGTAATTATATAATAAATCTTGTGATTTTACTATGAAATTCGACACTTGCCTTTTGCTCAATACAGGGAACAAACTTTATAGAGGCAATCAAGTTCAGTCGACGCGGAAATGATTACTGCAACATATACAAACAGAGAGGAGAAAACACTATGTTACAACGACCTTTAGACTACGCAAAAGCATCTATGGACACTATGATGCGCAAATGGGATGCACCGAAGCTTCCGCCCGAAGGAAGATTTCATTATCATCAGGGTGTATTCCTGTCCGGAATGTATAAAAGCTATGAATTATGCAAGGAAGAAAAATATTTCGAATACATCAAGCGCTGGGTAGATGCGGTGATTACCGAAGATGGTGTGATCAAGCAGGCAGATATGGGGCAGTTTGACGACATGCAGCCCGGCATCCTGTTATATCCTCTCTATCATCGCACGCACGATGCCAAATATAAGAAAGTATTAGACGCTCTGATGGCAGCGATCGACTGTTATCCCAAGACTCCCGAGGGCGGCTATTTCCATAAAGCGGATCTGCCGGAGGAAATGTGGCTGGACGGTCTCTACATGGAAGGTCCTTTACGTGCGCAATATGGTGCGGAATTCGGACATCCCGAGTATTTTGATGAAATCATTTTCCAGGCACTGACGATGCAGAAGCATACCCGTGATCCGAAGACCGGGCTGTTATATCATGCATGGTCCTATGATAAAAAAGTGGAATGGGCTGACAAAGAGACCGGCTGCTCTCCGGAATTCTGGGGCAGAGCCATGGGCTGGGTACCTGTCGCGCTGTTAGACGAACTGGATTTCATTCCCGAAGATCACCCGGACAGAGTGAAACTGGAAAAGATGGCTGTGGATCTGTTAAAATCTTTACTTGCCTTCCAGTCCGAAGACGGCAGATGGTATCAAGTTGTTGACCGCGGCGATGATCCTGCGGACTGGCTGGAGAATTCCTGCAGCTGCCTGTATGTAGCCGCTCTGTGCAAGGCTGTTCGTAAAGGTCTGCTGGACGCTTCCTATCTCGCTTATGCACGCAAGGGTTACGAAGGTGTGATCCGGTCCCTGACCTGGGAGGGAGACGATCTGATCATTGGCAATGTCTGCGTCGGCACCGGTGTCGGTGACTATGCGCATTATATTCACCGTCCGGTATCCGCCAACGACCTGCACGGTGTGGGCGCTTTCCTGTTAATGTGTGAAGAGTGTGAACAGGTACTTTAACGTACCTGTTCGCATTTTGCCTCCTCGACATACACTTCTTTCCCCTGAAAAGCAAATCCGAGCTTATAGATCTTCTCTCCAGGGATGCCTAAGACCAGGCCATGGAAGAAATTTTCAGGCTCTCACTCCGAAGACCGGCCGTTGTCGAACATTCCAAGAATCTGTGTCCGGAACATACTCATGACTTCCCGGTTGGTGACAGATATGTCACATTCCGAATTATCCGGTAAGCAATATCTAGAATCCCAACTCCTCATTCACCAGAATTACATGGATTCTGCCTACATGTCTGGAGTATCTGGTGATCAGGAACTGGCAGCAGATGGTATCCGGAGACTTGCAGTCGAAGCATTTTCCGGTCTCCTTGCAGGGTGTCTTGATGTCGAATCTCTGGGCATTGCAGGGTGCTGCGATGTTTCTCGCACGCTTCATGGCATCGTCGATATCGGCGCATACCTTGTTCAGGCCGACGATAAATACTACTTTTCTCGGTCCCTGGGCAATACAGGAGACACGGTTGGAGTTGCCGTCGATGTTGACCATAACGCCGTCACTGGTGATGGCATTGGCACTGCTTAAGAAGATGTCCGCATCGTAAGCAGCTAACAGCCCTGCTCTGGCATCCATTTTATCTCTGTCAATATAGTTATAATTGCCTGCTTCCAAAGCCTTGATCAGACCGATCTCATGGGCACTTCTACAACCGCCCATAGCAATGCTGCTGCCTTCCGGAATCAGCTCCAGCGCCTTTTTCAAGGCTTCTTCTTTATCTGCCGCATAGTAGCCGGACATGTTGCGGGACTGCAATCCCTTGATCACGGTCTGTGCCAGACGTTCGTTACGTTTCTTAACCATTTCATCCATAAGTTTATCCTCCGACTTGCTTATTATCTTGCTTACTATCTTACTCGTTTTTTCTTAATTATCAATTCAGTTTTCTGAAATCATACTGTTTATAGACGATACCAACTGCGTTTCGATTCTATAGTTTCACCTTGATAAAATCATGCTCCATGGCCGGAAGGATCTTTTCCACCAGGTCAGATGTCCGGAAACGGATACTGGACGTATTGATGCAGGGATGGCAGCCTACATATTCGCTGGCAAGCACATCCTCATCAATCAACAGCTTCACCCGATGCTCCGTATCGTTCATCAGTCCCATCACACTGACGGATCCCGGAGTGATGTTCAGGAATTGCTCCATGTATTCCGGCTTGGCAAAAGACAGTCTCGCAGAACCGATCTGTGCGGACAGATCCTTGGTATGAAATACCTTCGTATCCGGGATCATCAACAGATAAAAGGCGGTCTCCTGGCGGTTGCACAGGAACAGATTCTTGCAGACCATGGATTCCAGGATCTCATCCACTTCCTTACAGTCCTCCATGGTCATCGCCGGAGCGTGATCCACGCGGTCATACTCCACACTCAGTCGATCCAATAAATCATAAGTACGGATTTCTTTTTCCAGTCTGCCTGTCGTATCGGCAGGTCTTCCTTTTTGTAATTCCATGTTGTTCCTCTTTTCTATCTATATTTATTTTACCTTTTTGATACAATGCCATTGTACTTTTATATTGTGCTTTCGCACCCCGTTTCTATCAAGCTATACTGATTTCCCCGAAAACACTACTTTCTCACAAATGCGATTCCGTAAAATATAGCTGTATCATATCACTATTTTCTTGTAACCAGATAAAAGTGCTTTCTATCAGTTATGATACCATAGAAACACCCTTTGGAGCAGATATTTTTTCAAACCGTCAGGATCCGTTTTCTTCACTGCCTTATAAAAATAAGACGCCGGTACTTCTCGTATCGACGCCTTTTTAAGCCTTTTTATATCATCCTACAATAACAACATCCACCCCAGCATGGATACCATAGCTCCAATGTGAAGCGTTCCTATGATTCGAAACGGGAACATTACAATGACAATGGGAAGGATCGTAAAAATCAATGCCCAGATGGGGAATCCAATCACACCGGTGACGACAACAATGACATATACCGCAAGGACTAACACTAACCCCACCGCGCACACCCGTAAAACCGGCGCAGTATTTAACAAATCCAGCATCATCTTTTTTCCGTCTGCATTCCGGCCGAGATTCAGGAATGCATATTCGGCCAATGCAGTTTTCACATGATATGCTGCAGCTGTGATACAGAAAAAAGCCGTCGCCGCAAGCATAATAGAACCATATATTTTGGAATATCCATACGTATAAATACCAAGCGCGCTGTATCCGAAAAACTCCAACACTATCGCAAAAGCCCCCAGCACTGCGGACCGCATGGGAATCTTCTCCGAGACACCTTCCATCAGCTTCGCCGCATTATCTCCTTCCGTAATCTCCTTGATATTGCTGAAATTGATCGTCCCGTTCGGAAAGATACTTAAGATCCGGTCGCAGTACATATTCAACGCATGACCGACAATCCCCATACCAAGCATAATTCTTAATAGCAATAAACTCATTTGTAACCCTCCCTTTTTAATAAATACTCGTGTTAGTTCTAACTAACTAGAATATAACACGCAATTCCGTTTTTTACAACCGGCTTCTGTCTAATTTTGCTGCAAAATCATTAAAATACTTTCGGAATAGTTCCCCGTTATAGATAAATCCGGCGGACGTGGACAGTCCGGCTCCCACACCGATGATCACGGCATCCGCATCCTGCAATACTTTTTTTAATTTTTCAAGCTGCTCTTCTGGGCCGCTTTGTCGTGTTTCCGCATTTTTTGACCACAATTTTACCACTTTACACATTTTCCGGAACGCAACTGACTGGTTACAAACCATCATTTATGCTATACTACTTGCGAACATGATGACTATTCAGAACTTTTGTTTGAAAAAGCGTTTTAATAGTAACTAATTATTATATACAATTACACATCAGAAAGGATTTTACCTTCATGGCAATTCGATTGATCTGCAGCGATATCGACGGCACATTATTACAATATGGAAAAAAGGAACTGGAAGGCGAGATCTTCGATCAGATCCGCGCTCTGCACGACTTGGGAATTCTCTTCTGTCCTGCTTCCGGGCGGCAATATACCAGTCTGCGGAAGCTGTTTGCACCGGTGGCGGACTGCTGCGTATTCCTGTGCGAAAACGGCGGTGTCCTCTATCAGAACGAAACATGTATTGCGGAAAATCCTATGCCGCGCGCACTGGCGGAAGAGATTGCCCATGATCTGTGGGAGCGCAGTGACGGTCAGGGAGAGGTCATGCTCTCCGGACAAAATACCGCCTATCTGATGGAACGGGGCTTAGGGATGCTTGACCGCATCCGTTTCATCGGCAACCACTATCAGGTCATTCAGGATCCTTCCGAGATACCGGAAGACATTGTCAAGGTATCCGTATATCTGCCCGGAGGCGTTGATGCTTATGCCGACCGATTTGTTCCCCATTGGGCAGAGGCAAATGCTGCGGTAGCCGGTCCCTACTGGATCGATACCGGCTGTGCCAACAAAGGTGTCGGTGTCACTTCCCTGTGTCGTGTCCTTGGTATCGATCTTAGCGAAGTCATGGCCTTCGGTGACAATTATAACGATGTCTCCATGCTGGATATCGTCGGACAGCCTTATATCATGGACGCTGCCGCCGTTCCCCTGCGGGAAAAATATCCGCTGCATACGCCCAGACCCGAGGAAATCCTGCGGACATTTATTGCAGCCAAGAACCCCAGATGTTGATTAACTTTTCGAGAGAAAATGCCGCATTTGCGGGACTTGTGGACGGCAGCGTAATGCTTTCCGTCCCTAATAGATTCTGCTGGTATTTTTTATAATATTTTGCCGAAGTATTTCCGTTGCAGAATATCTTCTTGATATGCGAATGTTCTATAATCGGTGACAGATCTGTCGGCACGACATTTCGGATGCTGCTGTCACTGGAACCGATAATATCGCAGCTATAGATCGTATCCCATAGTGCGATATGGTTTCGGTGCAGCAGTGCTTTCTTTTCTTCTATGGTTGTAGGCACTTCTTCTCCCGTAACCGCGGCGATCACTTTCCAGAACCGGTTCTGCGGATGCCCGTAAAAGAACATCTGCTCCCTTGATTTTACAGACGGAAGGCTCCCCAGTATGAGGATCTCGGAATGTTCATCGTACAGCGGCGGAAACGGATGCACGATATGCTCATATAGATTATCCTTGGCGTTTTTCTTATTCATGACTTTATCCCTTAAATATCATGCTTTTTTATATTTTGTGGCAGTATCTTTTACTTCTCTTTCCTATTTTAATCTCGTGTCTGTAAAATGCAATCATTTCCCTCAGTGATATTTTCCTATATTTTATCAGTTACACGTTTTCTAATCGATAACTAATATTTTTGATAGATTTTCAGATCCAGGATCATGTGCTGCCTGTTCTCATCTCCGAACGCCAACAGTATTTTCCGGCATTTTTCGAAATCCGATGCCAGCTCATCTATCTCATTTTGGTTTTGCATTATTTAACCTCATGTCCCGATGCTGCCTCGAAATGATACTTTGCGATTCCGAGATCGATCTTGGTGTAGAAACCGTTTAACGCTTTCGCCGTTACGACGCCATCCTTCAGTTCGAACAGGAATTTCTGCTGGTTCATGGCTGTGGGAGTGAGACATACTGCCTCCATTCCCTTCGTAAACCAGTATCTCCGTAATAAGAATCCCCAGAATCATCAATGCTGCGGTATACAAAAGGCCATATTTGATTCCGTCTTTGATTCTCTTCTTACTACCCATTCCGTATGCATAGGCTATGATCGGTGTGATTGCATCCCTTAATTCAAAGGCAAGGAATAATACAGTTGCTTCTTATTTACATCTTCGGCTGGTATCGCATACTCGATACGGTATAAACGGTAATAAACGCTTTCGGATCCAACTCATTTATAAATTTCATAAGCCTCTGATATTCGCTTTTATCTACAATTGTGATGATCTCATTATGTTTCTCAAAATTATATGCACCGATGGCTTCGTAGATCGTAGCTCCACTGTGCAGATCCCGGGTAATAAACCGTCGCAGTTCTTCCTCTTTCTTTGTGATAATGCAGACGCGCCGCTTGATATTATTATCAAAAATGAAATGGTCCAGAATAACTCCGTTGAAATAAGTACCGAGGATACTCAGTACCACTGTCTTCTTGTCATATACCAACGCTGCGGACAACGCCACACACATCCCGGACAGGGACATGGCCTTGCCCAACTCCATATGCAGATATTTGTTCATGATCTTCGCTACGATATCCAGACCACCGGAAGATGCATTCCGGTTGAACAGAATACTTAAGCCCACGCTGACCACCAGAATATAACAAAGCACATCCAGTTCCTGACTGTCTGTCATGGATCCGAAATTTGGAAAAATCTGTTCGAAAATTCCCAAAAATACCGGCAGCATAATGCTGGTATATACCGTTTTTACTCCGAACTCTCTTCCGCAGGTAACAAATCCGATAATCAAAAGTACCACGTTCAGAATCATGGTAATGGCTGATAACGGAAGTGGGATAAAGTTGGCCAACACGATTCCCAGACCGGAGATACTACTGACCGATGCATGACTCGGCACCAGGAAAAAATAGACTGCTGCCGCGATAATCGCCACCGCCACAGTCAAAATTGCAGTCTCCTTTATGATTTCCGCGCAATTCAGTTTCTTCTTCATGATTCGACATTCTCCATGTATACCTGTCTATTTGTGTCTTTTCGGACTTTTCTTATCATATCACGCCTTCTTTCTTTTTCCAACTGCTCTGTAGAATTTTTTAATTTATACCATATCCGGCTTCTATTCTTTCTTCAAAGTTTTTCAAAAACATGCTGAAGATAATGTTTCCATAGCAAATGTGCAAACAAATCTTTACTTTTTAAGTAACTTCGCATACGTGCTGTCTATAGCAAACGCTCCAAGCGGTGCTGTGATTACGATTGCCAGTACTGCTACCGTCAGCACAATATCCCCACATGCCAGTCCCAGACTCAGCGGTATTCCACCGATTGCGGCCTGAACGGTTGCCTTCGGTGTATACGCAAGCATTGTGAATAATTTTTCCTTTCCGTTCAGTTCGGTGCCAAGCAGGCAGATAAATACTCCAAGCATTCGGAATATCAATGCTCCGGCGATTACCAGTAAAGCCTTTGCCCCCACATTGCCTAAATAATGAATATTCACCGTTGCTCCGACTAATACAAATAGGAATACCTCTGCGGCAACCCATAGTTTATTGTATTTTGCCGATAAACGTACGGCGACTTCTTTTTTATATCTCTGTAGGGAAACTCCCGCAAACATAATGGCAATCAGCGCAGAAAATGTGATCGGTGTACTGATTCGATTCTCCAGCTCTACCAGTATGAAAGAAACCGCTAAGATGATCATGATTTTGACGGTGTCTCTCATATGCACTTTCCGGAACAGATACGCAAGCAGCCACCCCGATCCCAGACCGATCAGGATTCCTAAAATGATAGATACCGGTATATTGACAAACCGGATCACGGAGATTCCGTCGCCCTGCGCCATTCCGACAAAGGTTGTAAACAATACAATCACGTACACATCATCTACCGATGCGCCTGCGAGAATAAGCTGCGGTATGTTTTTATCTGCTCCGTAACCTTCTTCCATCAATCTCACCATTCTGGGTACTACCACCGCCGGTGATACCGCGGCGAGCACGGCTCCCATGATTGCAGCTTCCAGCAATGATATTCCCAATAGCTTCGGTGCCAGACAGATGATTCCGATCAGTTCAAAGCTTGCCGGAACAAAACACATCATAACCGCCGATCTTCCTATCTTTTTTAACCCGGAAATATCGAGACTTAATCCGGCTCTCGTAAGAATGATCACAAGGGCAATCTTCCGGATGTCCGCAGAAATAGATAAAATAGAACCGTCTATTACATTCAGCACATAGGGTCCTAACACAATCCCCGTTGCCAGCATTCCCAACAGACTCGGTAATTTTGCTTTTTGACAGAGACTGCCCAGGAGCAGCCCCAACATCATAATCATCGCGATACTTAATAACATAAAAATCCTCCTTAATACGCAGAAAAAGCTGACACTTCCTGCGTTGTTTCATCGCAGAAGTCATCAGCTTTCATAAGCGGTTTAGGTATCACATCTACCAAGGGAGAACCTCATTCCCAATAAGTACACTATACACAACATGATCATAAATGGCAAGGGAAATATCTTACTGCTTTGCTGATCTCCTGCATTGTGTACCATATCGGGCTGCTGATATTCTAATCAATTCTTAAAAACATTCCCTCATCAGAATTTGCAACAAGTTGTTACAGATTCTGATGAATTTGCACTTATCATCATAGTAGTGGTGTCATATAAAGAGGCAGATACGTGATCCCATCCCCTTCTTTCAGGTCACCGGTGTGCAGTACATAGGCAGTGCCGGCCT
>ERZ1034844.314-NODE-314-length-27013-cov-4.429409_pt1 | contig 27013 bp, 28 predicted proteins | sample MGYA00520594_ERZ1034844 | MGnify/ENA primary metagenome ERZ1034844 (study PRJEB33766, sample SAMN09781733) | gut metagenome | biome: gut microbiome | host: Homo sapiens | place: Madagascar | study: EMG produced TPA metagenomics assembly of the PRJNA485056 data set... | reverse complement strand
TTGACATTGTGTTTTTGGAGTTTGACGGCACAGATGACCGAATCTACCAGACTCTGCGGGGACACCCGCTGCTGGAAAAGAAGCTCCAGGCCATCGAGGTGTGCGGACGGCTGCACATGGGCGTGACGCTGGTGCCAACGGTGGTGCCCGGGATCAATGACCAGGATCTCGGTGCGCTGATCTGTCTGGGACAGAGCATGATGCCCGCTGTCCGGGGGATCCATTTCCAACCGGTATCCTACTTTGGCCGGTATCCTGGCATCCCTGGGGAAGACCGGCGGTTTACGTTGGATGAGTTGCTTGCGGCCATTTGCCGTCAGACAGAACTGCCCATAGAGAGCTTCAGGCCCTCCCGGTGTGACCATCCGCTCTGCGGCTTTCATGGTGCATTTGTGGAAAACAGCGCCGGCAAGCTCTGCCCAGTTTCTTCCGGCTCACAGACCATGGGCCGAACCAGTGCTGGGACAAATCGGGAGTATGTTGCCCGCCATTGGCGGCGTTCCGCTTCGGATGCTGCTCCGTCGGCGCTATCCGAAGAAATGGATTTTGATACGTTCCTGTATCTTGTCCGGAACAAAAGCCTCACGCTGTCCGCCATGGCCTTTCAGGATGCCATGAATCTGAATATTGAGCGGCTCCATCGATGCAGTCTGCATGTATATTCAGATGGTGCGGTGAAGCCTTTCTGTGGGGCGTATCTGACGCCTGTAACCCTGACTAGATCATAGGTTCTGCCTCCAAAGAGATAAATACCCCAAGCGTTGTATCAAGAAGAATAAAAGGAGAAAACACCCATGTATCGAATTGTGAAGAAGGAAACGCTGAATCCCAGCGTGAATCTCTATGAGATCGAGGCTCCAATGACCGCAAAGACAGCCCAGCCGGGGCAATTCGTCATACTTCGTTCTCACAAAGATGGCGAGCGCATTCCAATTACCATCCATGACTGTGACCGGGAAAAGGGCACCGTCACCATTATCGTTCAGACCGTGGGCGCCGCAACAGAGCGGCTCCGACATATGGAGCAGGGTGAGTTTTTGGAGGACTTTGTGGGCCCGCTGGGCCGTCCCACGGAGATCGAAGGGAACAAGAAGGTCTGCGTGATCGGCGGCGGTGTTGGCTGTGCCATTGCCTATCCTGTCCTCAAAAAATTTCACGACTGCGGTGCGGAGGTACATGCCATTGCAGGCTTCCGGAATCGAGATATGGTGATTCTGGAGAAAAAATTCAGAAGCGTCTCCGACCTGTTCCGGCTTTGCACAGACGATGGCTCCTACGGAGAAAAGGGGTTGGTGACCGATGCCCTGAGGGATTTGCTTGGAAAGGGACATTTCTACGATCAGGTCATTGCCATCGGGCCGCTTGTCATGATGAAATTTGTGGCGCTTACCACTGAGGAATACGGCATTCCCACCACCGTTTCCATGAATCCCATCATGGTGGATGGCACCGGTATGTGCGGTGGCTGCCGCCTCACAGTTGGCGGTGAGACGAAGTTTGCCTGTGTAGACGGGCCGGACTTTGACGGCCATCTGGTGGACTGGGACGAGAGCCTGAAACGGAGCCGGATGTATGCCGACTGGGAGCGGCACAAGTACAGCCAGACCTGCAATCTGTTCCGGAAGGAGGCGTGAGGAATGGCAAACATGAGCAAATGCAAGAATCCTATGCCGTCTCAGGCCCCTGAGATCCGCAACGGCAACTTCCTGGAGGTTGCCCTTGGCTACACAGAGACACTGGCGCTGGATGAGGCAGCCCGGTGTCTGGGCTGCAGGAATCATCCCTGTATGGATGGCTGTCCGGTGCAGGTGGATATTCCCGGCTTCATCCGCAAAATTGCGGAGAAGGATTATGAAGGCGCCTATCAGGTGATCTACGAAACCTCTGCGCTGCCTGCGGTCTGTGGCCGTGTCTGCCCTCAGGAGCGCCAGTGCGAGAGCAGATGCGTCCGTGGAATCAAGGGGGAGCCTGTGGGCATCGGCCGACTGGAGCGGTTTGCAGCCGACTGGCACAACGACCATGTGTGTGAGATTCCTCCCAGACCTGCCCCCAACGGCCACAGGGTTGCGGTCATCGGCTCCGGCCCCAGCGGCCTGACCTGCGCAGGAGACTTGGCGAGAAAAGGATATTCCGTCACGGTTTTTGAAGCCCTCCATCTGGCAGGGGGCGTACTTGTGTACGGCATTCCCGAGTTTCGTCTTCCCAAAGCCATTGTCCAGAAGGAGGTAGACGGCCTCAAGGCTATGGGCGTGAAAATCGAGACCAATATGGTCATCGGCCGCACCCTGTCCATCGATCAACTGATGGAGGAATACGGCTTTGAGGCAGTCTTTGTGGGCTCCGGCGCGGGACTTCCCCAATTCATGCACATTCCCGGGGAGAACCTCTGCGGCGTATACTCCGCCAACGAATTCCTGACCCGGATCAATCTGATGAAAGCCTACCAGCCAGATTCCTGCACACCCATTATGCAGCTTTCCGGGAAACGGGTGGCTGTGGTAGGCGGAGGAAACGTGGCCATGGATGCGGCCCGCTGCGCCCGCCGCCTTGGGGCAAAGGTGACTGTGGTCTACCGCCGGAGCATGGAGGATCTTCCAGCCCGCCGGGAAGAGGTGGAGCATGCGCTGGAGGAAGGCGTCCGCCTCCGTACCCTCTGCGCCCCCACCGTGATCTGCGGAGATGAACAGGGCTATGTATCCTCTATGACTTTGATCCAAATGGAATTGGGAGAACCGGACAGCTCCGGTCGCCGCCGTCCTATGGTGGTGCCCGGCAGTGAGGAGGATGCTCCCGCAGACTGTGTGATCATGTCTCTGGGCACCACGCCCAATCCCCTCATCAAGGACACCACACCGGGCTTGTCAGTCAATGACAAGGGCTGCATTCTGGTGGATGAGGCAGGGCTTACCTCCCATGAGGCGGTCTGGGCCGGCGGTGACGCTGTCACCGGAGCTGCCACCGTGATCCAGGCGATGGGTGCCGGGAAGCTGGCCGCAGAAAGCATTGATCGGGCACTGAACAGATAAGAACACACCACACAGAGGGCAGTGAAAACCCTTTGTGCGGTGTTTTTTTTCGCATATTGAGGCGGCCCTGTGAGATGCCGGAAAGGGCGGGAGGAACACTGTTCTCCCACTGCGGCATGGTCGCCCATAGGACAATATCGCCGCCGACCAATAAGGCCGACGGCGATAACTGTCGTAATTCGGGAATCAAAAGATCTTGCGCAGAAGCTCTTTTACAGCGTCATAGAAGCAGTACCAATACGATGATCCCTACCGTGACTGCCTGAAAACCGGCTCCGATCCTTTCGCGCTTCGTGAAGGGACGGCCGGATCTCCCAAACCACTGGGGAAAGAAGCTGGAAAAATACTCCCGGGCACGCTTGCTTACCGTAATGACAACGGAAATAAATACCCAAAAGACCAGATATATCCCAATCAGCAGAAAGAATACGGACATGACCGGCTGCTGTGAAAAATTTACCATAAAACCCATAGCGCAGACTCCCTTAGATTGTATCGGAAGAACCCCGATTACTTTTTGTTGGCTTTTTTCTCCTTGTATTCACCGTAGAAGGACAACCCGGCGATGATGACGATCACCAGAATAACGGATGCCTCCCAGATAGCACTGGCGACTTCGGGACTCATAGTATGACCTCCTTATTCATCGTCTTCCGGTACGGAAAAGCTGATCTTGTTTACCACGATACTGGACAGTCCGATTACCAGGAACAGAATCACGGACTTGATCATATAGGGCGCCAGGAAGGAAAAATCATTGATGATTTCCATATTCAGTTCCTCCTTTATTTCACAAGGTCATCAGCAACGCAGGCGTTGCGGTTTTCGATATACTTCTTCTTGAAGGGACCCTCTGCGTTCTTATCCAGTGCAGCAATCACAACGTATACCAAGATGGATACCACCAGAAGACCGATGGAGTTGTTGTTGCCCTCCAGATGAACCAGCGCAGGCAGGCTGGTGAAGGACCAGATGCAGTTGAAGACGCCGCAGATCAGCAGAGACCAGAAGGCAGCTGCCTTGGAGCGTTTCCACCAAATACCGAAGATGAACATCCAGCAGCCGGGCAGCAGCCATGCAAAGAGCCATGTCATAGCAGCGGAAACCTCGGGCAGGATTGCGCCCATGCCGGTGCCCAGCAGGAAGACAACCAGAATGACGATCCGGATGTACTTGGTCTGCTGCTTGGGGGTAGTGTCCTTCTTCCAGTAGTTGCAGTAAATGGTCTGGACAAAGATTGTAGCCAGAGTCAGCAGCTGAACAGCAACCGTGGAGAGCATTGCCGCAGCAAATGCTGCCAGAACCCATGCAGCAAGCCATACAGGCAGCTCGCCAACGATCATGGCCATGTTCTGGAATCCGGGGCTGCCGGGGATGCTGGTGTACTGGGGCATTACGCTGGTGCCCATGTACAGAGCAATCATCATGGCGCCGAAAATGGTGTTCATGGGAACAGCATACAAAGCGGCACGGCGGAGGGTCTTAACGCTTCTGGCAGATGCGGAGATCTGACCGGACTGGCCGGCGACCATCTGGTTGAACATACCGGCAACCAGAGTGCCAATGATGTATACACGCCAGGTCTCGCCGTTGGAGAACAGCTCCAGCTTCCACTGCTCGCCGTTGCTGATGTAGTACTCGTTTACGCTCACCCAGCCGCCGTCAATAACGCCGTTGAGGTACAGGATGGCGATGAAAACGCCCACATACATGAAGATTGCATTAAACACGTTGACCCAGCCAACCTGCTCCATGCCGCCGAAAATGACGTACAGCAGGCCGATGACACCGCCGATGAGCACGCCCAGAGCAATGGGGGAGCCGGTGATGGCGGAAACGACAGAGCCTACGCCCTGCAGCTCGCAGGTCAGCACGCCGAAGCAGCTGGCGCAGCAGAATGCGGAGATCAGAATGCCGGTGCGCTTGTCGAACATCTTGCTGAACATATCAGGGATGTTGGAGAAGCCGAGACGGCGAATCCAGGGGCCGGATACGCACATCATGAGCACGATCATAATGCCGCTGGCGATCTGGTACCAAAGAGCAGCAACACCGAAGCCGGAGGCTGCGCCGGGCATACCCATAATGTGGCCGCCGCCGAGGCAGGTCAGAGCCTGTGTGGCTGCAATGGCGATTGCAGGAAGGCTTCTGCTGGCGGTTGCAAAGTCATCTCCTCTGGAAGCGCTGCGCCGATTCAGTACAAGCGTAACACCGCCAATGATGATAATCTCGAAGATGACAGTCAGCATCAATACACTTAAATGCATATTTTCCCTCTTTTCTTCTTTTTGATTTCATATTTGCGGGGTGGATGTATAAATCCTTCACCTGCCTTTTCTGCCGGGTAGCCTGACCCTTTAGCAGGAAAGGATGTAACCACCGTCGATCACTTGGACAGTTCCGGTAATCTGGGCAGCCGCAGGAGATGCCAGGAATACGGCCAGCGCCCCCACCTCAATAGGCTCGCCAAACCGGCCCAAAGGCATCTGATTGTTGATGTAGTCAAACTGGTCTGCAGGGATAAACTTGGAAAGCTCAGTATTGAAGAAGCCGGGCGCAATCGCATTGACCCGAATGTTATACTTACCGAGCTCCACTGCCATACAGTGAGTGAAGTGGCATACGGCGGCCTTGGAGGTGCTGTAGGGGCTCATGGCCTGGGTCTTGTTGACAATAAACGCCGCATTGGAGGCGATATTGATGATGGCACCGCCCTTGCCGGCATCCCGCATGAGTTTGCCGAAGGCATAGGTCATGTGAACGGTACCGTTGAGGTCTGTGTTGACCACGTTATACCAGTCAGTGAGCTGCTCATCCATGTCCAGAAGCTCATTGACGCAGGATACGCCGGCATTGTTCACCAGAATGTCCACGCCTCCGAACTGCTCGGCAACCTGCTTCGCGGTTTCGTTGACGCTGGTCAGATTTGTGATGTTGCAGTTGAAGGCCATGTGATTGCCGCCATAGGCGCGGAGTGTTTCCAGAGCCTCCTGTGCTTTTGCACTGTCGCGGCAGAGAATTGCCACATTGGCGCCGCTTTGCGCCATTGCCTCGGCAATTCCAAGGCCCAAACCACGGTTGCCTCCAGTGATGACCACATTTTTGCCGGTCAGGTCAAAGGCGTTTTTCATGTTTTTGATTGCAGGGATCATTTCTCCGCTTCCTTTCTGTTTGGTTCTCTATAATTCTCTGGTTTCCTCATCCAGTGCCGTGAGGATACCTGAAAACTCTTCATAATAGGCTTCCATACTCCTGTGTCCCGCCAGATGCAGCTGCATTTCACCCAGATTCCGGATCACCGTGGGAATCCACTGATAGGGAACAGAAATCAGTACCGTATCCTCCGGCCAGAGCCGACGGCCATGGGGACCGTGGATAAAAGCAGGGATCACGAAGTTGATCTCTCCAGTGAGATAGGGCTTTGCCATGAACCAGGAGCAGCCCATGACTGCCGTGCTCTCTGAGGAGTAGCTGACGCCCGTGGAATAGGTCGCCGCACGCATGACCGGCTCCAGCTGAGCGGCGGTTCCGGTGAAGATCAGAAGATCGGGAACCTGCTCCAGTCGGTCATAGGGGACGAAGGACACAAAGTTGGTGGTGCCGTCTCGGAGGCGGCGAATGGAAGAATAGAGCCTGCCGTTGCACCGGGGGTCGTCAAACACCCCAAGCCGCTGACCGATCTGACCGCTTTCGGCGCTGGGCGGAAACCGCTCCATACCAAGAATGATCTTTCCAATGCAGGTCTCTGTGTTCTCCCGGGAAAAATAAAAGGGCTCCTTCACTTCCTGTGAATAGCGAAGCAGTTCACAAAGGGATTTGTGAATGTCGGGATCCAGTTGCGGAATAATTTTGGGCCGGAACAAATCGTATTTGATGCCCATGGGGGGCAGTGCCAGCCCCAATTTGTCAATTACGGAGTAATCCAGAGCATTGTTCACAACGATTCCCCCTTCTTCTTGTGAATTTTTACGAAAACGCTTCGTAATCAGGTCTAAATCTATTCAGATTATACAGCGCAACCATGGTACATGGAATAAAGAGTATGTTTAAGGGGGTACAGCTATTGTTGTCTCAAGGAATACTTGATGTGGAACAAGAACTGGTTTATTGTCCGGACGTCTGCCGTCCCTTATAATAAAAGCACCTTAGTGAATTTATTGAAGGAGGTTTTATCTTGCAGACAATTACCGTTCGACATGGAGAAAATAAGCTGGCTACAAAGGTGTTTGTGTCCTCGGAAGACGCCTTCAACGTCACCAGCGTCATCGTCATGGGGAAAAAGGAGTGTATCCTCATTGACTGTCAGTGGACCCGTGCCAACGCCCATCGGGTGATCGCTGAAATTCTGGAAACCGGACTGGAGCTGAAGGCCATCTATTCTACTCACGCCCACCCGGATCACTACTGGGGCATGGGTGAGATCCACAGCGTATTCCCCAACGCCAAGTGCTACGCACCGGCTCCTGTCTGTACCCTGTATTCCCATCAGTATCAGCCCAAGCTGGACGAATGGACGGAGATCATCGGTGAAACCAACCTCTGCCGGAAGCAGTGTGACGCTCTGGAGCCCCTGACGACTGACTACATGGAGCTGGAGGGCGAGCGTCTGGAGATCATCCGCTGCATGGGCGACCTGATGTGGAATACCATCGTATGGATCCCTTCCATCAAGACTGTAGTGTGCAGCGATGTGGTATTCAATGATGCCCATCCCTTTACCTGCGAGGTCAACGAGGAACAGCGGAAACTGTGGATCAAGGACATTGAGGGCATCTATGACCTGAAGCCCGAGGTTGTCATTCCCGGCCATATGCGTGAGGGTACTCCTCTGGATGAGAGCGGCCTGAAGTTCACCAAGGACTATCTGATCGCCACTGAAGAAGAGCTGGCTGCTACCACCACCCCCGGCGAGTTCTACTATCACATGGCGAAGCGCTTCCCCACCGCTACGTTGAACATCCTCAGCAATGAAATGAATGCCGAGGTATTCAAGGGTGGCCGCGACTGGGCTTGGAACGAGGACCCCGATCCTGAGTGGCTGAAGTTCCGCACCGCATGGAAAGAGTAACGATTCCACCCCATAACATTATAAAATAAGTGAAAAGCTGCCTCATCTGCGCGGATGAGGCAGCTTTTTATAAAAAACGACGAAATATCAACGATTTTGTGAAATTTTCATTGAAAGAGCATGAAACGTCTGTTACAATATGATAAACTGTTAGGCTTTTAATTATTGCGAAGGGATGTGATTCACTTGAATATTCAGCAGCTGAAGTATTTCGACGGAATCTGCAAGTGGGGCAGCTTTTCAAAGACAGCCAAAAACCTCTACATCTCTCCTCAGGGACTCAGCATGGCCATCATGCGGCTGGAGGACGAATTCTCATGCAGACTCTTTCAACGGAATTCCAATGGCGTGGTTCTGACCCCTGAGGGGGAATTCCTGAGGGATCATGTGCGGAATATTCTGTCTGAGTTGGAGGAGTGCGAACGATTTTTCGACAGTCAGAAGGCCGTGATGAAAACCATCAATCTGGGCTGCGTCTATGGCTGCCTTTCTGAGTTTGCCGTGGGTGTGATTCAGGATTTTGAAGCATTGCATTCCAATATCAAGATCTCTGTAACAGAGTATCCCTCCATTCCCTGTGACCAGGCGCTGGATGACGGCTCTGTGGAGCTGGCATTCAATGTTGGCCCGGTGGATACGGAAAAGTATGAGGCGATCCCTGTGTTCCCGGTTCGTCTGTGCCTGGTGGTGAACGACCGCTGCAGAACCTTCTCCAGTCTGGGTACGGACACCATTACCGAGGATATGCTTCCGATGATCCAGAAGGTTCCCATGGTCACGGTTGACAAGAAGTTCAAGACACCTGCAATGTTTCTGGACTACTGCGCCCAGCGGAGCATCACCCCGGAGGTCAAGGTTCGGGTGGGTGAGGTCATCGGTGTCCATCGGATCGTCAGCACCAATCCGGGTCTGGTGGGTTTGACCACAGAAACCGTTGCCAACGCCTTGCCCATGCCCCATGTGGTGTCCTATCCGCTGGAGTGTCCGGGTCTTGCGTGGACGGTCTATCTGGTTTACAAACGGGATACGCTGCTGCTTCCCGCTGCACAATCCTTCGTCAATTATATCAAAGCACAAATCAATGACAACTGACAATTGCAAAGGTGCCGCAGGGCGTTTGCTCTGCGGCACCTTTGCTGTGCGGGGGAGGATGGGGGTATGATAATTATTGATAGTTGTCGTAAATCTTGGTGTAGAGATCCTTTACGATCTCGGGGGTTGCCTCGAAGGGGCAGTTGAGTCGCAGGCCCAGATCAATCTCCATGGCAACCTTGTAGCAATTGATAAAGGTGTCCCGATCGAAGCCCAGCTCCTTGGGGGACTTCAGACCCACGCTGTGCATCAGGCTGCGGATTGCCTCGGCGGTCTTGGCACCAATCTCCTCGGGGGTTTCCTGACCGGTGAACTGAACGCCAAGGGCCTCACCGACAACGGATACCTCACGGGGCACAACGTTTGCACAGGCATTCATCAGCTCAGGGCTGACCCAGACGCAGTTCATGCCGTGGGGAGTGTGGAAAGCATTGGAGATGCCATCGGCCATGTTGTGACCCAGATGGCAGTCAGTGTCTGCAAAGGCAATGCCTGCCCAGTTGGCAGCCAGACACAGCTCATAGCGGGCCTCGGCGTTCTTGCCATCACGGACAGCGATGGGCAGATACTTGGCGATCTTTTCGATGGCTGCCTTTGCAAGAAGCTCGGAGCGGGGGTTTCTGCCCTTAGCAGTGATGGCCTCGCTGGCGTGGGTAAAGGCATCCAGACCGGTGTTGGCAGTGACGGAGGGGGGAACCGTATGGGTCAGCTCCGGGTCAACGATTGCCAGGGTGCTGCGCATGAAAATGGAGGGCTTGTAATTCTCGGGGGTCTGGGTGATGACGCAGACCTGAGTGACCTCACTGCCGGTACCGGCGGTGGTGGGCACCAGAATCACGGGAACAGAGCACTCCAGGAAGCTGGGGGGCGCGGTGAAGTACCGCTGGATGGGAGCATCGTGGTTCAGCAGCAGCGCTGCGGCCTTGCCGCAGTCCATGCTGGAGCCGCCGCCCACAGCCACGACGCCGTCAACGCCCTCGGCCTTTGCCAGTGCGCCGCACTCATTGACCAGAATGTCTGTGGGATCGGCAGTGATCTTGTCAAAGACCACATACTCCACACCGGCGTTCCGCAGGCTCTCCTCGGCTTTAGGTGCGATTCCGGCTACCTTAACGCCGCTGTCATATACACACAAAACCTTCTTGCAGCCAAGATCCTTGACCTTCTGGCCAAGTTCACGGATGGCTCCGTTACCGAATACCACGGGTACCAGCTGATTGTACTGAAAAGACATGGTTACTACCTCCGTTTATATTTTGAAATTCTGTTGAGAATGATTCCCGCTGATTTCATGATAGCACATGTTGCATGCGGTGAGAATCAATAATTCTTTCAGATGCTTTCACAGAAAATGAATATCAGATGTCCAGTGCCGCATGATAGCCCTCATACATGGCCTTGGTGATATTGGAGGGGCGGATGCAGTCGCCGACCTCCCGGACAAAGGGAGCCGAAAGTCGAAGTGCGTCCACATCGGCGCGGTTTGCCCGCTGACCCACGGCACAGATTACAGTGTCGCAGGGGATGGTTTCCACAGTGCCGTCCTCATTTTTTACCACAAGTCCTTCGGCGGTTACGGACTGGCCGGCGGTGCCCAGATGCACCTTGACACCCTCGTTGATCTTCTGCATGAGGATGGGCCGGTGACGGATATTGCAGTCCGGAGCCAGAGTATTCCGCATTTCCACCAAATGAACGGTCTTGCCTGCCTGCTGGAGGTGTACGGCGCACTCGCAGCCTGCCAGACCGCCGCCCAGAACGACGACCGTATCTGCGACCTTTTCCTGCTGGAGATAGTAGTCGTTGACCACCACCACGTTGTCCCCGTCGATGCCCGGCAAGGGCGGCACGATGGGATTGGAGCCCACGGCAAGAATCAGGGCATCGGGCTTCTCGGCCTCCACATACTCAGGCGTGACGGTGGTATTCACCCGGAGCTCCACGCCCTCTGCCAGAGCCTGACGTTCCAGTGTCAGTCCCAGCTCATACATTTCATGCTTAAAGTCAATGGCCTGCTCAGACTTGAGAATACCGCCAACCTGATCGGACTTCTCACAGAGAACCACCTGATGTCCCCGCTGGGCTGCGGTGATGGCGGCCTTCAGACCGGCAACGCCGCCGCCAGCCACCAGAACCTTTTTCGATTTGCGGGCCGGTGCCACATCTGTGCCTTCGATCTCTCTGCCGATAAGGGGATTTACTGCACAGCGGCGGGTACCGGTAACGGGACGTTCTGCCATACAGGTGAAGCAGCGGAGGCACTTGACGATCTTATCCTCCTGCCCTGCTACGACCTTGCTCGGAAGGAAGGGGTCAGCCAGCAGCTCACGGGCCATATAAATGACATCGGCCTTGCCGGAGGCGATGATCTCCTCCATCATGGCGGGATCATTGATGGCGCCGATGGTGGCAACGGGCTTGCTCACATGCCTTTTGATCTCTGCTGCCAGATAGACGTTGCCGCCATGGGGGGCGAACATGGGCAGATGGGTGTTGAAGAAGCCAAATTGATAGGAGCCTGCGGACACATGGATGAGATCCACATAGTCCTCCAGAGCATGGGCGATACGGCAGCCCTCCTCCAGATCATAGCCGCCCTCGAACAACTCGGAGCCCGACATTCTCAGCTCAATGGGGAAGCCGGGACCCACGTTCTCCCGAATGGCGGTGAGGATTTCCCGGGCAAAGCGCACCCGGTTTTCAAGGCTTCCGCCGTACTCATCCTCCCGCTTGTTGAACCAGGGAGACAGGAACTGATTGATGAGCCAGCCGTGGCCGGCGTGTACCATGATCATCTCATAGCCTACCCGCTTTGCCAGCGCCGCCGTCTTGCCATAAGCCTTCACAATGTCTGCAATCTGCTCCTGGGAGAGACCCTTCACCGGCATCCCGTCGGGACGCACGCCATCACTGGGGCCCCACTGGCAGAGAGCGGCTTTCTTAGCTTTGTCGGTCAGGTATGTACCCGCGTACTGGCCCGAGTGGGAGAACTCAATGCTGGGCACAGCACCATGCCGCCGGATGGAATCGGCCACAAAGGTGTGGGCTGCCAGGTTGCCCGGGGTGGTCAGGTTCAGATGGAGCATATGGCTGCCGTCGGTTTCCGGATGCACCACCAGCTCACTGACGGTAACAGCAGCGGCGCCACCTCTGGCGCGAAGCTCATAAAAGCCCTGCGTTCTGGGGCCGGGGGAGCAATCGGCGGTGATGTCTGTTGCACCCATGGGGGCGGAGAACATACGGTTTCGGAAAGTAACGTTGCCCAGTCGGATGGGGCTGGTAAGATGAGGATATGGATTGGTCGGCATATATGGAACTCCTTTCAGCTGCTGGTATTCTGTAGTGATTTTGATGATTGGTTTGATTCATAAGTATCATAATGTGACTTGTCTGATTTGTACAGCAACAAAGGATTGATGGTTTTCACAATTTGTTGCTTTTGTTTAGGCCTCCTTTCCTGTATGATAATAACATCCAGAAATATACGGCGAAAGAAGGCGGAAACGCATGAAAACCGGCGGACTGATCGTGGCGGCAGGCCTCTCATCCCGTATGGGGGCGTTTAAGCCTATGCTGCCGCTGAAGGGAGAAACGATTCTGCGTTGGGGCGTTCTGACAATGCTGGAGGCAGGCTGTGACCCGGTAGCAGTGGTCACGGGACACAGGGCAGAGGAAATTCATGAAAGCCTTTCTGATCTTCCTGTAACCTGTCTGTACAATCCGGAATACGCCCGGAGTCAGATGCTCGATTCGGTAAAGCTGGGGCTTCAGTGGCTTACGGATCAGTGTGACCAGATCCTGTTTTCCCCCGGAGATGTGTGCCTTTACAGGGAGGAAACCGTAAGAGTACTCGTCAACAGGGAAAGCCTCTTTGCTCAGCCGGTTTATCAGGGGCAGCCGGGACATCCGGTGCTGTTTTCTGCGCAGCTGATCCCCGATATTCTCTGCTTTGGCGGAGATGGAGGACTGGCCGGATTTCTGAAGTCGGCGCCTGTGCTTCAGGTTCCTGTGGGGGATCCGGGCATTCTTTTGGATGCCGATACCAGAGAGCAATATGAAAGACTTCTGGACTATGTGCGAAAGCGGGAGGAAGGCTGACAATGATCTATCTGATCCGCCATGGAGAGCCTGCGTTTCCGGATGGAAAGCGACTTTGCCTGGGACGAATGGATCTGCCGCTGTCTGCTGCCGGTCAGGAGCAGGCAAAACAGATGGGACTGTATCTCCAAAGGAAACTGCCAAATGCAAGGATCGTTTCCAGTCCGCTGCTGCGATGCAGACAGACCGCCAACCCGGCGGGGCTGCCTTATGAGATCTGCCCGGAGCTGGCAGAAGTAGATATGGGATGCTGGACGGGACTTCCCTTTGATGAGATCAGACTTCGGTGGCCGGAATTGTATGAACGGCGGGGCAGAGATCCTTTATATATATCTCCGCCCGGCGGCGAGACCATGAGCCAGTGCGGAACCCGTGTGACAGCATGCCTCCGGCGACTTCTGGAGGAAAAGCCGGAGGAAGATCTTGTCATCGTCGCCCACAGCGGTGTCAACCGAATGCTGCAGGCGGCGCTGACCGGAATGAAACTGCCGGGAGCGATGAATTATGGAACCATTACCGGAGTGACTTGGCAGCAGGAGCGCTTTCGAGTAGCATTCTCGGGACAGGCTCCTGAAGTGTTGATACAGCAGGAGATTAATTGTGGAGAGGAGTGACCGCGTTGAAAGATCTGTTTGATTCGGCCTATCGGCTGGTTCACACCGGCGAAAGGTGTGTGCTGGCGATGATTCGCAAAAGCAGCGGATCAACTCCACGGGGACAGGGCGCAGGAATGCTGGTGCTTGAGGATGGCTCCGTGCGCTGCACCATCGGCGGCGGCTTTCTGGAGTGGTCTGCAGTGGAAACGGCACGGAATGTGTTGCAAAACGGCTCCGGCATCGTGGAGCGTTTTGAACTGCGGGGCGTAGATGCCACAGTCTCTGACGCCATCTGCGGCGGTGACGCCGAGGTCTGCTACTGCCTTTTGGATCGTCGTTCACTTCCGGTGCTGGAGAGGCTGTACTCTGCCCGGCGGGATCGAATCCCCGGGGAGTTCTTTCTCGTCCAGAAGGGGGAGGATGTAATCCTCTGCTGCCGGGTTTCCGGAAAAACGGTCCTGCCCCAGGGAGTGGAGGAATCCATTGCCGGAAGGCTGGACGAGGACGACCCTCAGCAGCTATTCCATGGACTGCTTCCTGTGACGCCCAGAGTGATTCTGATGGGTGCCGGGCATGTGGCAGAGGCCACTGCCAAGGTTGCCCGGACAGCGGGCTTTGACTGTGTGGTGGTGGATGACCGGGAGGAATACGCCTGCCCACAGAGATTCCCCGGAGCGGAGTGCATCGTCTGCGATGCCTACGACGAGCTTTTGCCTGAGAAGGTGTCTGCTCAGGACTTTATTGTCATTGTTACCCGGGGACACCGCAACGACCGGGAGTCCCTTGCCTGGGCCCTTACCACAAAGGCCGGCTATGTGGGGATGATCGGAAGCCGTACCAAGCGCGACCTCATCTATCGCTCTTTGGAGGAGCAGGGCGTTTCCCGGGAAAAGCTCGCCTGGGTACATTCCCCCATCGGTCTGCCCATCGGCGGCAGAACCCCGGGCATGATCGCTGTGTCCATTGTGGCGGAGCTGATTCAGGTTTATACGGCGCAATGCGCTGAATGACACATATAGAAGAACTGACGAAAGGATGATACAATATGAGCAACCAACCCACAGGCTATGAGCGCATTCATCTGACCATTAACGGCGTTGACCGCCCGGTGGTATGCGACCCCCAGAAGGACACCTTGGCAACCGTGATCCGGCGTATGGGTCTTACCGGAACCAAGGTGGGCTGCGGCATCGGTGTCTGTGGCGCATGTAGCATCGTACTCAACGGCGAGCTGTGCCGGAGCTGCAACAAGAAAATGAAGAATGTCCCCGAATACAGTGAGATCATCACCATTGAGGGCATCGGTACTCCCCAGCATCTCCATCCCATCCAGCAGGCATGGATTACGTACGGCGGCACTCAGTGCGGCTTCTGTACCCCCGGCTTCATTGTTTCTGCCTATGTGCTGCTCCAGAAGAACCCCTCTCCCACCCGTGAGGACGTTCGTGACTGGTTCCAGAAGAACCACAACATCTGCCGCTGCACTGGCTACAAGCCCCTCATTGATGCGGTCATGGCTGCGGCAAAGGTCATGCGGGGCGAAGCTACCGTGGAGAGCATTACCTATGATTTTGAAGGGGAAACCGAGATCTACGGCTCCAGCCGCCCCCGTCCCTCTGCTGTGGCAAAGGTCTGCGGCCTGACAGATTACGGCGATGACATCGCTCTGAAGATGCCCGGCGGCATGGCTTATCTGGCTGTGACGCTGGCTGCGGAGCCTCACGCAAAAATCCTGAGCATCGACACCTCCGAGGCTGAGAAGATGCCTGGCATCATCAAGGTCATGACCGCCGCAGATGTGAAGGGCAACAACAACATTGACATGCCTCCCATTATCCCCCGCTGGAAGGGCACTGGAACACCTCCCTTCCCGGTCATCGCTGGAGACAAGGTCTGCCGCAAGGGCGATGTGGTGGCACTGGTTGCTGCTGACACAGAGGCTCATGCCCGGGCTGCTGCTGCGGCAGTGAAGCAGGAGCTTGAGATCCTGCCCTCCTACTTCACATACCCCGAGGCCTGTATGCCCAACGCCATCCAGATGCATGAGACCTGCCCCAACTCCTACATGGAGGCGCCCCTCCACAAGGGCGAGGATCCCGAGGAGATCTTTGACGAGGCAGCATATGTGGTAGAGGGCAGCTTCCACTCCCAGCGTGAGCCCCATCTTCCCATCGAACCCGATGTATGCCAGGGCTACTATGACACTGATGGCAACATTGTGGTTCAGTGTAAGACGCAGGCTGTAGGCGAGGGCCGGGAATCCGTGGCACAGGCCTGCGGTATCCCCATGGACAAGCTCCGTCTCATCGGCAACCCTGTTGGTGGTTCCTTTGGCTACTCCGTCACCGCCAATACCTATGCGCTGGCCACCACAGCCGTACAGAATCTGGGCATTCCCGTGACCCTTTCTCTCAGCTATGAGGAATTCATCCATATGTCCGGCAAGCGCTCCGCCACCTACACCAACGGCAAGCTGGCCTGTGACGAAAACGGCAAGCTGGTGGCCGCTGAGTTCGACATCGGTCTGGATCACGGCGCCTATGCTGGCATGGCCAGCAAGATCTTCAACAACCTCATTTCCGTTCCCTTCAACGGCTACAGCATCCCCAATGTGAAGGCCCTTGCCCGGGGCGGCGTTTCCAACCACGCCTTCAACGCAGCCTACCGGGGCTTCGGCGCTCCTCAGGTGTACACCTTCTCCGAGGCACTGATGGATATGCTGGCAGAGAAGGCAGGCATTGATCCCTGGCAGTTCCGCTATCAGAATCTGGCAGGGGAGAGCGACACCACCATCAACAACCGCCCCTACAAGGCGCATCTTTACAAAAAGCTTCTGGAGATGCTGAAGCCCCACTATGACGAGTTTAAGGCAGAGGCCGAGAAGGGCCGTGCCGATGGCCGCAATATGGGCGTTGGCATCAGCCTTGGCGGATTCCTGTGTACCCTTGGTATGTGGGATAAGGCTGAGGTGGCTCTGGAGCTGATGCCGGACGGCATGATCGGCGTGTACAACACCTGGGAAGACATGGGCCAGGGCGGCGACATTGGCACCCTGACTGTCACGGTCAAGGCGCTGGAGAAGATCGGCATCAAGCCTGAGCAGGTTCGCTTGGTCATGAACGACTCCCACCGCTGCCCCGACAGCGGCGTTGCAGCAGCCAGCCGCAGCCACTTTATGAACGGCCGTGCTACCATCGCTGCCGCTGAGCAGCTGATGGCAGCCATGAAGAAGCCTGACGGCACCCTGCGCACCTATGCGGAAATGGTGGCTGAGGGGATTCCCACCAAGTATATCGGACACGATGACCTGATGAACAAGGGCATTGATCCCGGCCTCAACCCCAACACCGGCGAGGGGGACAAGGACGGCGAATGGATGTACGGCGTCAACACCGCTCTGGTCGAGGTGAATGTGAACACCGGCAAGACCAAGGTTTTGCGCTATGCCAGCTGTGTGGACATCGGCGTGATCGGAAACAAGCTGGCCGTGGACGGCCAGGCCTACGGCGGCATTTCTCACTCCATCGGCTTTGCCCTCAGCGAGGATTATCAGGATATTAAGCGGCACCGGAATATGATCGCCTGCGGCATTCCTCAGATTCAGGATATTCCCGATGACATTCGGGTGGAGTATTCCGAGACACCCAGACCCCTTGGTCCCTTCGGCTCCTCCGGCTGCTCCGAGGTATTCCAGTCCTCCGGCCATATGGCAGTCATCAACGCCATCAAGGACGCCACCGGCTGCCGGATCTACGAGCTGCCCGCTACCCCGGACAAGGTCAAGGCTGCATTGGCCGCAAAGCAGAATGGTCAGGAACTGAAGCCCGCAAAATACTATCTGGGGCCTGATATGGAGGATGTTCTGGACGACATCGCCGGCAGACCCATGTAATCAACGGAAATGAAAGGAGACGGCGCGTTATGGAGCTGTCACAGTTAGCCACCTATGTTGGAACCTGCGCCCATGACGCGCCGGCTCCCTGTTCCGGAGCTTGTCCCTTTGGACTGGATGTGCGTGCTTTCCTGAAAAAAGCAGGAAAGGGCCGCGTCAGCTCTGCCTATCGGGATCTGCGGACTGCCTTGGTATTCCCCAGCATCGCAGCGGAGCTATGTCCAAGACCCTGCACCGGCGTCTGCCTCCTGGAAAAGGCGGGAGGCGCAATGGCTATGGGACTGCTGGAGCAGGCGGTGATCCGTCTGTCCGGCGATCCCCAGCCGGATGTATTTCAGATCCCAGAAAAGGACGCCGGGATCGCTGTGGTTGGAGCCGGCCCGGCAGGGTTGGCTCTGGCGCTGCATATGGCCCGAAAAAAATACCGGGTCACGGTGTTCGAGAAATCGGATGCCTGGGGCGGAAGCCTGCGGGCCCACCCGAAGTATTCCGTTTTTCAGCAGGATATTTCCCGCCAGCTTTCGGTGGAAACCATCGACTTCCGGTACGGTCATGTCGTAACCGACCTGTCGGAGCTTTCCGGTTTTCGTGGAGTCTATGTGGCAACCGGCGAAGGAGGTGCGGATTTCGGCCTGCTTTCCGGGTGGGACAGCCAGTCCTGCAGAACTGCCCGGCAGGGCGTGTTCTGCGGCGGCGGAGTCTGTGGGATGCCGCTGATGGAGTCCATGGCCGCCGGGGCGAAAATCTCCGTGACCATGGAGACTTTGCTCCAGACAGGACGAATGCCGGAAAAGACCGAAAAAAGCCGGTGCTTTCCGGAGAAGCTGACGCTCCCGCCTGTGGAGCCGGCACAGTCGGTGGTTCCCGCCGATCCGGAAACCGGCTATACAAAGGCGGAGCTGAAGCAGGAGGCGGGACGCTGTCTCCAGTGCAACTGCGATATGTGCATGAAGGATTGTGCGATGCTGGCCAAATACGGAAAGGCTCCTGAGCAGATCGCCATGGAGCTGATGGCGGATTCCGGTCCCCATTTTCTCTCCAGCAGAACCATGACCCGGCAGACCTATTCCTGCAATCTCTGCGGCAACTGTAAGGACAAATGCCCCGAGGGGATTGATCTGGGAACCATGTTCCAGATGTCCCGAACCGCCCGTGTGGCGGAGGGGATCCAGCCGGCGGCGCTTCACGATTTCTGGCTCCGGGAATTGGATTCCGTGTCCGGAGAGTGTGCTCTGGCGCTGCTGCCGCCGGGACAGACCTCTTGCAGCTATGTGTTCTTCCCGGGGTGTCGGCTTCCGGCTTCCCTACCGGATCAGACGATCCAGACCGGAAGACTCCTGACAGAGGCGTTCCATGCGGGCGTTGTGCTGGGCTGCTGTGGCGCCGGCGCATGGTGGGCAGGAGATCAGAAACGCTGGGAGGCAAACAGCCAGTGGCTCCGGCAGACGTGGATTGAGATGGGCCGTCCGGCTTTCGTGCTGGCCTGTGCCACCTGTGAGCTGATGTTTTCCCGACTGGCGCCTGAGATCCAGACGGTTTCTCTTTACCGGCTTCTTGGACAAGTGGAGAATTTGCCCGCTGGGGTGCCCTTTCCCTCTGCGGCCATCTTCGATCCCTGTGCGGCCCGAGACAATGATGGATTCCGTGAGGATGTCCGGAAGCTGGCGCAGCGCCTCGGTTACACCCCACAGGAGCTGCCGGAGCAGGGACATTGCTGCGGCTGGGGTGGACATATGAGGACGGCAAATCCCGCTCTCTATCAGAGCCTTGCGGAGCGGCAGGCCGGGAAAAGCGATCTTCCCTATCTGGTCTACTGTGCGAACTGCCGGGAAGTGTTTCTGGAGCAGGGAAAGGAATGCCGGCACATTCTGGAGACATTGCTTGGAACCTGCGACCGGGTATATTACCTGCATGAAAAACATGAAAACCGTCTGCGTGTTAAGGAGGCATTTATGAAAGAGCTGCAAAATCAGGAATACACTCCGCCTGTTCATCCATGGGATGGGATCACGCTTTTGATCGACGAGCAGGTGCAGCAGGAGATGGAAGCCAATCTGATCGACAACGACACCGTCAAGGAATGCATCTGGTGTGCCAGAGAGCAAGGCAGCGGCTTTGTGGATCAAAACGGCGTGAATCTGGCCTGCCTGAAGCGCAGCGTTATGACCTATTGGGTGGAGTACACGGAAACCCCGGAGGGCTATCGGATTCAAAGCGCATATTGCCATCGGATGCGCTTCGAGGAGGTGCAGGCATGAATGAACAATCGCGCCATTGGCGCTGCGGCAGATGCAATGAGCCGTTGGTGGAACGGAAGGTCGTCTTTCAGTATATGGGACGTTCCTTTGGCCACGCCGTTCCGGCCTGTCCCAAATGCGGACAAACTTTTATTTCAAAGGAACTGGCCCAGGGGAAAATGGCAGAAGTTGAAGCATTGATGGAGGATAAATGATGAATACCGTAAGACCAGATAAAAACGAGATCACCCAGACACTGCTCCGAGGAAAGAACTGCGGTCAGTGCCTGCTGGAACGCTATGCGGAGGGATTCGGATTTGACCGGGAGGATACCGATCGGATCGCTGCCTGCTTCGGCGGCGGGCTGGAGATGGGACAGACCTGCGGCGCTGTTGCAGGCGCTGTGATCGTACTGGGACTTGCCGGTGTGGAGCCGAAGGATGCCCGGGAGGCCGTGGCGAAGCTGCGCCGCCGGTTTGAAGCGCGCCATGGCTCCTGTGTCTGTGCCCAGCTGTTGGGCGCGGATATGTCTGACCCCCAGCAGGCCGAAGAAGCAAAGGCTTCGGGCGTCCTGATGGAGCGCTGCCCGAATTTCGTCGGGGACGCCATGGACATTCTGGATCAGCTGCTCCCTGAGTTAGGCGGTGATTGAATGGAGGTACTGCGTCCCGGCGGGCTGGAGCTGACCCGCTATGGGTTGTCTCGAATTCAGATTCCTGTCGGCGGAAAGCTGCTGGACATTGGCTGCGGTAAGGGTGAGGCTGCCCTTCTTGCCCAGACGGAATTTGGGCTCACCGTTACGGCGGTGGATGTGGACAAGGCTGCTGTGGAGGCGGCTGCCGCAAGGGGCCTTGATGCCCGGGTAATGGATGCCTCGGCGCTGGAATTTCCCTCCCGCAGCTTTGATATTGTGATGATGGAGTGCGTTTTCTCCGCGCTGGAGCGTCAGGAGGAGTCCATTCATGAGGCGGTCTGTATGCTTCGTCCCGGAGGAACCCTGATCCTCAGCGATGTTTACCACAGGAATCCCAATCGCAGTCGGTGGCGGCAGGAGGCAAAGCAGGCCAGAGCTCTCTGGCGGCAGTCTCATAAGGAGGGGGATTGCGGCAAGCATGATCCGCTGCCCTCGCCCTATTGTCTGGATGGTCTGCCGGTGATTCCCGGATTGCAGGCTCTTCTGGAGGAACTTCAGATGGAGATCACGTTATTTGAGGATCGCACAGAGGATCTCAAGGCCTTTATGGGACAGGCGATTTTTGACAGCGGTTCCGTTGAGGCCTGGTTCCGGGCCCAGGGGGGCTGGATGCCGGATAGACTGTATAACAGAGATACGGGCTACTTCCTGCTTCTGGCACAAAAACATGCTTGACCGTTGGATCGGGGCTGCTGCGGGGCTGTCCATGCCCCTGAGCCGTCAGGCTCTGGATGACTGGCGGCTTTCCAGACTGGCTGAGGCAGTGTCCTACGCCCGCACCCACAGCGCTTATTATCACCGCCATCTTCCCGACGGCGGGATTTCCTCCATGGAGGATTTTTTACGGCTTCCCTTTACTACGCCGGAGGATCTGAGACAGCATTACCGGCAGATGCTTTGCGTCCGGCCTGATTCCGTGGCGCGTATTGTAACGCTGACCACAAGCGGCTCCACCGGAATGCCGAAGCGCATCTGCTTCACCGAGGCAGATCAGGCCCGAACGACGGAGTATTTCCACCATGGCATGGCGGAATTTGTCTCCCCCGGAGAGCGGGTTCTCAGCCTGCTTCCCGGAAGCAGCCCCGGATCCCTCAATGCATTGCTGCGGCAGGGGCTTGCGCAGATGTCCGTTACACTGGAGCTGTTTGGCTATCCCCAGCTGGAGCAGTATCCGAAGCTTTTGCGTGTTATTTCAGAGCGGCAGATCACCGCGCTGGTGGGGCCGCCCTCTGTCATTGCTGCTGTGGCCCGGTTTTCTGCGGAAGCTGGCCTGACAGGGCTTACATCTTCCCTCCGCAGTGTTTTGCTGGCTGCGGAATATGTGTCCGTGGAAGCACGGGAAACTATCTCCCGTATTTGGAATTGTCGGGTCAATGAGCATTACGGCATGACCGAAACGGGTCTGGCAGGAGCTGTGGGCTGTGCCGCCTTTGACGGTTATCATGTCTGGGAGTCCGGTCTGTTCTATGAGATCATCGACCCGGCATCCGGCCTCCCTGTGGAGGACGGTCATGTGGGAGAAATCGTTGTGACAACGCTTTTGCAGGAGGCTATGCCCATGATTCGCTATCGGACAGAGGATCGAAGCAGGATACTGCCGGGACAGTGTCCCTGCGGCAGTGTGCTCAAACGGCTGGAGCGGGTGCGGAGCCGTCCTCAGGAGAAGAAATTTCGGGAACGAACCATACCCAATGAATTCTGAATAAAGCAGCACCATATCAAAGCTCCGCCATCGGGTCACCGATGGCGGAGTAATTTTCTTATGCCGGTTCTATCAACTCAATGAGTACGCCGGATGGGTCGGCAATGTAATAGAATCTGTTTTCTCCCATTGTTCCGGGACCCATGACAATGGTTACGCCCTTCTGACGGAACTTTTCCACAAAACTGTCCAGCTCGGTCACCCGGAAGCACATATGCTTGGTACTCTGGGTAATCATGTCCTCATCGGGGTGCAGCCGATCCTTCGGCAGGGATCTGGAATCTCGATGATGGAACAGCTCGATTTCAAAGCTGCCGTTTCTCAGTACGGCAATGTCGCAGTTGATATGGGAGACAAAGGTGCGGAAAACCTGTGTGAAACCCAGAATATCGCCGTACCAGTTGATGGATACGTCCATATCTGCGACACTGATGCCCACATGCTGGGGGAGAATGGTATGTTCCATTGCGACACCCCGGTTAAATATCCATGGAGAAGTTGAAGGCGGTCAGATTGGCGTTGCCGATGGATTTTTCGCCATACCATACGTCGCCCACCGGGTAGACTTCCGGCGCCAGCGTCATAAATTCCTGAAGGTATTCATCGTTGGGACGCAGACCAAAGGCAGTGACGATGGTATCGCAGTCATAGAAGTAGTCCTTCCAGTCCTTACCGGCTGTGGCAACACCCTTGTCGGTAAAGGCTGTGACCTTCTGCTCTCCAACCAGCTTCACGCCGTGCTCCTTCAGAAGATGCATCAGCATATTTCTGGTGAACTTTACGATTTCCTTTGCAAAATCGTCAACAGGTATCATATCCACAACGGTGACGTCCTTGCCCTTCATGGCAAGACCCAGCGCGCACTCCAGACCGCTCATGCCGCCGCCGCAGACAACGACCTTAGCCCGCGATGCGAACCAGCAGATCTTTGTAGTTCTCGGGCTTTTTCTGGGCACAGACCATGGTATCTCTGCCCACAATGGCAAACTGGCTCTGCATGCCCTGCTTCTCAAAGAACACATCCATCAGGCCGATCAGAATGTCCCGTCCCACATCGCCGGACACGGCAGCGGGAGAGAATTTCCAGTTCAGAATGACGCCGTTTGCGATCCGGGACTGGTCGATCTTTGCCACAGAGTTGGCAATGGCGGTGGGGCCGGAGTGGTCATGGCTGCAACACTGGGTGTGGACCGGGCCAAGGCAGTCGCTGAGAGGCTCTCTTGCGTAACGTCCGTCGGGAGAGGCAGGGGTGCAGTTGCCGTGCTGAACATTTGCCGTGACGGAGTATACGCTAGGCATATATTCGCCGCCGCGGGGATTGGGGCGGTGATTTAGGGAACCTCTGATTTAATCCACACTATGAATTGTAATTTCCGTGAGCATCGTATTCAGCAATTGTCACTTTGGCATGACCAATCGCTTTGGACACCTTTACCAAGTCTTCTAGTAAGTCCGAGTCTTTCACCTTTTGGATTCTGTCAACATACTCAAGTACCATAGTTTTATCCCCATCGTCGTTTCTTTTCACTGAATATCTAGCCATTTCCCCACTATCCATTAAGAAGCCGCTTAAAGCTTCTCAAGAGCCAGCTTTAGGCTACATACTTTTATTATATCACAGTTTCATGTTGAAGAACAGTTTAATATAAGAATCCATTGTCATCCGCTTTCACTCCCGTATGGGTCACGGTATGGGTCAGCCCGAACTGCCCTAGAAAAAAGCACTGCAAAAAGTTCGGAAAACAAGCAAAAACCGCTGATTTCTCGCGAAATCAGCGGCGATTTGGTTGCGGGGGCCGGATTTGAACCGACGGCCTTCGGGTTATGAGCCCGACGAGCTACCGAACTGCTCCACCCCGCGATATTGTTTTTCAAAGTGTTATTATTATAGCGCACTGATTCATGTTTGTCAAGTATTTTATATGTGATTTTACAAATGCAGTAATAGCGCAATATTTCTGCTGTCCATACGAAGTGGGACTATACCCCTGCCTGGTTTTAGCCCGTCCGGGCGCTATTTCAATCCACTCATCCCATGCGGGGTGAGACGCATTTATGTCCCAAATTTCTCCTGCGCTCCGCCAGCAAAAATCCACCTCATCGCAGTCCTGATTGCGCAAAAAATCCGGTGCGAACCGTCCAGGGAATCCATGGTCACTTCCCCTTCGCGAGGTTATGCCCTCAAGCCTTGCTCTCGCTTACGATTCATTCTTATTATACACCAACAATTTCCTTCATGGCAAGTCCCGGAAGCTCATCCACCATAATGGTGTAATCCTCCACCGATTCCAGCAGTTTTTCCTCCGACTTGAGCACCGCGGCATCTTCCTGGGTGAAGCCCGTCTTCTCCGCCAGCTGGACGTTAGCAGATCCCTTGATCTGGTAGAGGCCGAACCGCACAAAGTGCTTCATGGTCATGGTATCCGAGGACTTCTTTGAATCCTTCTCCGTACTGTCCTCGTTCAGCTCCACCTCGCCGTTGACGCTCTTGGTGATCTGCATGGACTCGATTTCCACCGGGGATACACTCACTGCCTGATGGATGGACACCGACCCGCGCACCCCCACGGAAACGCCATTCCCCTTTTTCTTCTTACCACACTCCCTGTCCAATTTTCAGGACAACACCCTCCACTGTGAAAATTTTCTCCCTTCCCATTGTTCTTCCGCCCAAAACGGTGTATACTGAATGCATCAAACCATTCATGGAGGGATCGCCATGCCCGCATTTCAGAAGGAATCCATTCATTTTCCGTCTGCCGACGGCACATCACAGACCGCCGGTTACTTTTACACCCCCACTGAGCCCATCCGCGCGGTGATCCAGCTGAGCCACGGGATGTGCGAATACGTCTGCCGGTACGAGCCGATGTTCGAGGTACTCTGTCAGGCCGGCATCGCCATCTGCGGCAACGACCATCTGGGCCATGGCGACACCAGCGCCCCGGAAAACTACGGCTTTATGGCCGAGAAAAACGGCTATCAGTTCATCCTCAAGGATCTCTATACCATGAACACCCTGGGGCATGAGAAATACCCCGGCGTTCCCTATTTCCTCTTGGGCCACAGCATGGGCAGCTTTTACGCCCGGTGGTACGCCGAGCTGCACCCGGAGACCATCGACGGCCTCATCATCAGCGGCACCGGCGGCCCCAGCCCTCTCATGCCCTTTGGACGGAGGCTGGCCGGGTTCCTGGCCAAGGTCAAGGGCCCCAAATACGTCTCGAACTTCATGGTCAAGTGCAGCATGGGCTCCTACTGCAAGAAAATCCCCAACGCCACCTCCGGCAATGCCTGGCTCAGCAGGGATCCGGAGGTCTGGGAGAAATACGCCGCCGACAGCAAATGTAATTTCTCCTTTACCGTCTCGGCCTATCGGGATATGCTCACCGCCTACACCCACGTCAACACCACCGACTGGGCCGGACGGCTGCAAAAGTCTCTGCCCATTCTGATCTACTCCGGAGACTGCGACCCGGTGGGCAACTATGGCAAGGGCGTTCAGGCCGTGTATGCCATGCTGCAACAGGCCCAGCTGGAGGACGTCACCCTGAAGCTCTATCCCGGCGGCCGCCACGAAATGCACAACGAAACCAACAAGGACGAAGTCTTCTCCGATCTTATCTCCTGGGTTTCTGGACATCTCTCCTGATCAAAATACAAAAATGGACGGCATAGCAGTGTGCTATGCCGTCCAGTGCTATCTTTTTAGGTTACATAACAAATCCGCCGCTGACATCCAACAGAGTTCCGGTGACAAAGCTCGCCTGCTCCGATGCCAGGTAGCAAATGGCATCCGCCACCTGCTCCGGCTTGCCCAGCTGCTCCAGGGGCGTTTCCTGCCGCAGTTCCTCCATGACCTCGGGAGCGACGTTTTTCACCATATCCGTCTGGATTACCCCGGGGGCAACGGCATTGACCCGGATCCCCGAGGGCCCCAGCTCCTTCGCCAGCGCCTTGGTCATGCCGATCACCGCCGCCTTGGAGGTGGAATAGGCCACCTCGCAGGAGCTGCCAACCCGCCCCCACATGGAGGACACATTGACGATCGCCCCCTTCTGCTGTTGCAGCATTCCGGACAAGGCCGCCTTGCAGCACAGGAACATTCCCGTGACGTTCACATCCATTACCCGGCGGAACGTCTCGGCGGACACCCAGTTGATGGGGTTATAGTCCACAATGCCTGCGTTGTTCACCAGCACTTCCACCGGGCCGATCTGCTGGAACGCCCGATTTACCGCGTCTTCCTGAGAGATATCGCACGCAATGCCTACTGCGCCGGTTTCCTGCTCCAGCTGCCGAGCCAGCTCCGTACTCTTTTCATACAGAAAGTACACCTGATCTCCGGCTGCTGTGAACCTTCGAACGGTTGCAGCGCCGATTCCCCGGGAGCCGCCGGTAATCACCACACGCCTCATACCTCGAATTCCTCCTGCATTCCTTCGGGAACAGGGAAGCCGCCGCCGGGAAACCCTCCGCCGGAGAAGCCGCTGTCTTGCTGCTGTGCGGGTTCGTCCTCCACGGTTGCACCGATAAACTGAGAATTGTACAGGTCGTAGTAGAAGCCCTTTTTCTCCAGCAGCGGCTGGTGGGTGCCCTGCTCGATGA
>ERZ1034844.305-NODE-305-length-27478-cov-5.025271_pt1 | contig 27478 bp, 21 predicted proteins | sample MGYA00520594_ERZ1034844 | MGnify/ENA primary metagenome ERZ1034844 (study PRJEB33766, sample SAMN09781733) | gut metagenome | biome: gut microbiome | host: Homo sapiens | place: Madagascar | study: EMG produced TPA metagenomics assembly of the PRJNA485056 data set... | reverse complement strand
TCTCGTGGGTGTCGCTTTGGCGCTGGGCGATTTGGCTGTTGCTCTGGGATCTTCCTTCGAGCCGATGCTCCGTCTGCCCATTGCTTCGTTATGCCTATCTTTAAGGTTGTTTTGGCTGATGTGACAAGAATCGTGCCGCATGTATCCTTTTCTCGCCGATTGCACAAAAAATGCCGCCTCCCTGGCAACGTTCGCGCGAAATGCATGCTTTTCGCGCTGAAGATGGCAAAATCTTCGTCCTGTGCATTCGTTTCGGGGTGCAATCGGGCGATTTCGGATACATAGCGCGTGAATCTTGCCGGGAGGACGGCCTTTTTGTGTCGAGGTCTCCGGAATCATGCATGAGGCGAAGATCTTGCCGGCGCTCAGCGTTGCTTGACCGTTAACGGCGCCTTTATTCCCACGTGAAAAGGAGAGCCTACCCTTTTTGGAACTTCATAATTGCGCCAATAAAAATGGACGCCCTAGGGCGTCCATTTCGTGTGCTATGCAAAATGTGCGGCAATGCCGCGATGAAAAGCTACTCGATCTTGCCGTAGCGCTCTTCGGTGATCTGGTCGAGCGTCTTGCCCTGGGTCTTGGGGCACCAGATAACGCCCACAACCAGGGAAATAAGAAGAACGACGCACATGATAACAGCTGCGGGGAAGAAGCCGGCAGGATTCGTGGAGATGTCGCCCATGATGGCGCCAACGCCTACGAGCGACCAAACGCCCAAAGCGCCACGAACCAAGAAGAACATGATGCCCTGAGCGCCGCCGCGATACTGCGTGGGGAACAGCTCGGTACCCCACAGAGCGTAGAAGCACTGAGCAGAGAAACCAGCGGAAATGCCCCACAAGATTACGTATACCCAAAGAACCCAGCCCATGGATTCGGTGTCACCGCTCTGGATGGCAAGGCCGAATACGGCAATAGCAACCCAGGACAGCAGCGCCAGCAGTGCGGAGGCGCCGAACAGCACGCGGTGGGAGATAACGTCGCCGAAACGGCTGAAGATTGCCAGTGAGCAGACGGCAACCAGTACCCACTGAACAACGCCCAGGAGGCTCTGGCCAGTTGCGTCGATGTTGCCTGCGGCAGCATAGAGGTACGGCATAAACTGGCCGTTCGTGCCTGCAGCCAGGTTCCAGGTCAGGTACACGGCAACCAGGAAGATGATGGTCTTTACGTTCACGGGGTTCTTCAGAGCGGTTGCCATCATCTTGCCGAAGGACTGCTTCTCGGTGGCAGCAGCGTTCTTTTCGGCCCAGTCGGCAGATTCCTGCAGCTGACGCTGAAGGTTCCATGCGATAAGGGCAACGATGAACAGAACCAGGAACAGCAGTCGGGTTGCCAGCATGCCGTCGAACGGACCGTAGGTGCCTGCGGGGAGCAGGGTGGTGCCATCGGATTCGAAGCCGGGAATGATGAAGCTCATGACCAGCGAAAGGATGAAGATGATGGCAGGGCCGCAGCTCCATGCGAACTGGCTGATGCCGATGTTGGAAGCACGCTTCGTGGAGGTAGACGTTTCGGAGATATAGCTCCAGGAAGCGGGAACGCCAGCGCCTACGGAAAGGCCGGAGAGCACAACGCCTACAACAACCATGGGTAGGTTCACTGCAACCATGGCGATAAATACACCAGCAGCGTAAACCAGCAGGTTGTACTTATAAATAGTAGTACGGCCGAACTTGTCGGTTAGGAAGCCGCCGATCAGCGCGCCGACAGCTGCGCCGAAGGCGTTTGCGCCGATAGCGCCCAGAATTGCGGTCCAAGCGGAGCCGAAGTTGAATGCAGCAGCCCAAGCAGTAAGGGCGAGGCTGCTGGCTACGATGCAGCCAGAGTCAAGGAAGTTGGTCAGGGAAACCGCCATGGTTCCCTTGCGTTCTTGGGAAAGCGCCAATGCTTTACCTTTCTAGTCGAGGTGGAATGCGCAGGGCAGGTCTACGGAAACGGGCGAATTGTCTACGTTCGTTTCCATGACGCTTGCCATGAAATCCCACCATTTCTTGCAAATATCGGTCTTGGCGGACTCGGCATAGCGTTCGGGGTCGTCAAGCTCGATATATCCGAAGAGGATATTGGTTTCCTCGTCGATGAAAATGGAGTAGTTGTGCCCACCGTATTCGTGGAGCATGTCGGCCATTTCGGGCCACAGTTCGTTGTGACGTTTTTCGTACTCTTCGGCAAAGCCCGGGTAGAGCTTCATCTTAAAGCCGGAAATAGTGCGTCCATCAGCGGTTTTGCGGATAGTCATCGAAGTGCCGCCTTAGTCCAGGAACTCATCGTTGACGGTAAGGCCGAAATCGATGCCGATCTGGCGCAGGCCCTCGTCGGAAATGGTGTTCATGAACTCGTCGGAGCCGCCATTCATCTGGCGAGCGCGACGATATACATCAGCAGCCTTTTCGATGGTGTGCATCAGGCCGAAGGTGGTATCGAAATCGGGGCCGGAAACAAACAGGCCGTGCTGGGCCCAAACGGCTGCCTCGTACTTCTTCATAAGCTCGGAAGTTGCCTTTGCGATCTCGGCGCCACCGGGAACCATCCAAGGCACAACGCCAACGCCGGAGGGGAATACCACGATGCATTCGGTCATGGCTTTCCACAGCGCACGGGTGAAGTAGCGCGCATCAAGTGGGCACACGAATGTCATGGCGATGACGTTGATGGGGTGGGCGTGGTAAATCACGCGGCACTCGTTGTTGGTGGCCTCCATGCGCACCGCATGGTTCATGAAATGCGTGGGGAATTCAGAGGTGGGCTTGCCGCCATCGGTCAGGCCCCAAACGATGCGCCAAGAATCTCCAGCGTCGTTGATTTCAACGATGCCGATGTTGTGGGAAGGGTCGCTCATAACGTTGCGCATGTAGCGGCCAGAACCAGTGGTGAGGAAGAATGCGCCGCGCAGGCTATCGGCCTGTACGCCCATGTTCACCCATTCGCCAGGGGTTGCGTTGAAGAAGGGGCGAGCCTGCTCTACTTCCTCTTCCTTCATGCGGTAGGTAAGGTTGCCGCCATTGCGCTCGTGCCAGCCCTGCTGCCAGCCGTCGTCACACAGGCGGCAAAAGCCGCGTACGAAGGCAAGTTGCTCGACGGCAACGCCGGAGACTGCGCCGCGAGCTGCGGAAACGCCACTTTTGAGCGTATCCATAGCACTGTCGATAATATCCATCATTGTCCTTTCGTTCTGAAGTACCGAATGATCGGTTTCGGAAAAGCCGCTCGGGCAAGTGGCCTTTTCGAAGCGCATTCGACTTGTGTTTGCGGGGTTGAAACTCGGTATCAGATGCTTCTGGCGAAGGCCTTCCGGTGTCCGATGCGCCTCGGCAATGGCTCCCTTGGCGCAGGATGCTTCCGGCCACGGCCTCCTCGGCTTCGGATGATCCCGGCAAGGGCTTCTGACCTTGCCTTCTGGGCGCAGAAAGCGCCCCTCGAGAGGAGGGGCGCTGAAAAAATGCCCAGGCTTACTGGCGCTTGGAGAGCACCTCATCTTCGTAGGCCTTAACCTCGTCCCACAGCTGATCTTCGGCGACTACGCCCTGACGTGCGCAGTACTCGTCCCAAACCGCGGTCCAAGGCATGGTCTTGAACTGCTCGGTAACGATCATCTTCTCGGAGAACTGGTAGGTATCCTGCAGCTCCTTCAAGCGATCCCAGGGCTGCAACAGTTCGAACAGCAGGCACTTTTCCATGGCACGCATGCCGGTAGCCCAAGCGCCGATGCGGTTGATGGAAGCATCGAAGAAGTCCATGCCGATAAGAACCTTGTCCATGCCTTCGGGGCAACGAACAACTTCAGCGGCAATGTCTTTGATGGAGTCCTCGAACAGAACAACATGGTCGGAGTCCCAGTGCATGGAGCGGGTAACATGCAGCGGTACATAGGGGAAGAACTGCAACAGGCTGGGCAGCTTGTCGGAAATGCTTTCCATGGGGTTGAAGTGGCCCGCATCGATAAGCACTACATGGTTGCCGCCCTTCTTGGCAGCGTAGGATACGTAGAATTCCTGGTTGCCGGTGGTGAATCCTTCAACGCCGATGCCGAATACCTTCTGCTCAACCGCATCGATAACGTGCGGGGTTTCGAAGGAATAGATTTCGTCGAGAGAATCCTTCAGGCGTGCGCGCAGGCCATAGGCGTCAGCGGCGTAGTCCTTCAAGCCGTCGGGAATCCAGAAGTTGTTCAGGACCATATCGTCCATTTCCTCGCCGATGCGCTCTGCGATCTGGCGGCAGGCAATGCAGTGACGGATCCAGAAATCGCGCACATCCTTTTCGGGGCTGGAAACGGTAAGGCCTTCCTTTACCAGCGGGTGGCTGAACAGAGTGGGGTTGAAGTCGATGCCGAAGCCGTTCTTCTTGGCCCAGGTTACCCAGGGTTCGAAGTGCTTGTACTCGAGCTTATCGCGGTCAACCCAGGGGTTTTCCTCGGTGAAGATGGCGTAGCTCGCGTGCAGGTTGATGCGTTTCTTGCCGGGGATCAGGCTTGCTGCCTTCTCGAAGTCGGCCATGAGCTGTTCGGGGGTGGCGGCGCGGCCAGGGTAGTTGCCCGTAGTCATGATGCCACCAGAAGCTGCGTTATCGTCGCCCTGGTCGAAGCCGACTACGTCGTCGCCCTGCCAGCAATGCATAGAGATGGCCTTGTTTGCCAGGGTTTCGATCACTGCTTCGGTGTCGATGCCCTGCTTGGCATATGCATCGCGTGCCAATTCGTACATAGTGGTCATGAATGCTCCTTATCTGTACCTAAAAGGTTGGTTGCTGTTATTCGAATCGCTTCACGTCGAATGACGTTGCGATAGCGTCGCGGACGCTTTGGAGGTTGGGGAATGCGCCGTCGGCGATCATCTGCACGGCAAGATTGCCCAAGCTCGTGCCTTCAACCGGACCGGCGAACACGGGGATCCCGCATGCGCGTGTGGTGAGCTCGTTCAAGTATGAGTCTTGGCAGCCGCCGCCAACGATGTTGATGGAGGTGTAGGTGCGTCCGGTAAGCGATGCCATTTCCGCAATGGATTCCGCATAGCAGGAAGAAAGGCTTACATACACGCAGCGCATAAGCTGGCCGACGGTTTGGGGCACGTCCTGCCCGGTTTCAAAGCAGGCGCGGCGAATCTCGTCGATCATGGAATCAGGCGCCAGGAAGCGGTCGTCGTTCACGTTCACGTGGGCTTCGAAGCTGTCTGCCTCTTTTGCGTGGGCGATAAGGTCAGGGAAGCCCCATTCGATTGCCTCGTGCGTGAAGGGGGGCAGCTCGTCTTCATCGGTTTGCTGATGGGCGTCTTTTCCCTCTACATAGGAAATGCCATTCAACTCACGGCGGATGGATTGGATCATCCACAGGCCCATGATGTTCTTCAAGAAGCGGAAGCGCAGTTCAAAGCCGCCTTCGTTGGTGAAGTTCTGGAAGCGGGAAGCATCCGAGGTGATGGGACCTTCGTTTTCAACGCCAAGCAAGCTCCAGGTGCCCGAAGAAAGGAATACGGCGTCGGCATCGCGTGCGGGAACGGCAAGATAGGCACTGCCCGTGTCGTGCGTGGCAGGCGCGATGATATGCGTGGGGTAGCCGATTTTCTCTTCGATCTCGGCGGTGACGGCACCCAAATCGGTGCCGGGCATAACCACATCGCAGAACATGCTGCGCGGAATGCCGAATGCCTCCAGGATGGTTTCGTCCCACTGCTGGGTACGTGCGTTCATCAGGCACGTGGTGGAAGCATTGGTGTATTCGTTTGCCTTGGTGCCGGTTAGCAAGAAGGCCAGGTAGTCGGGGATCATCAAAAACGTTTCGGCGCTTTCGATCTGCTCGGGGTGCTCGCGCTGGAGCGCCAGCAGCTGATAGATGGTGTTGAACGGCTGACGCTGAATGCCCGTGCGGCGATATACCTCATCGGGCGAAACGATAGCGTCGGCCACAGCGTACATGCCGCTGGTGCGTTCGTCGCGGTAGGCTACGGCATCGCCGAGCATGTTGTCTTCGGCATCGAGCAGCACGAAATCGACCGCCCAGGTGTCGATGCCCACGGTTTTAGGCGCGTAACCTGCTTCTTTGCATTTTGCCAAGCCGGCAACGGTTTCGCGGAACAGCATGTCCACATCCCAGCAGTCGTGGCCGCCAGAACGCTTCTGGATGTTGTCGAAGCGGTGGATCTCGGTAAGTTCGATGGTGCCCTGTGGGGTAACCTCGCCGATTACCACGCGACCAGAAGAAGCGCCGATATCAACAGCGGCATAGCAGTTGGTTTTGATTTCCATTAGTTGCCCCCCTCTGCATCAACGCCGATCTGCACGATTTGCATCACATTGGTGGGGCGCGGCGAAGGCGCGGTTGGGTCGAAGCTTACGGCGTCGCCCGCTTGGCCGATGCAGGGAGAAGTGGTGCGGTCTCCCAGAGTGAATACGCAGATATCGCCCTTGTTCACAAAGTTCTTTTTCACAACGACGCTGCGAGCCTGTTCGAGAACGTACGAGGCATCGCCAACAACCTTGCCTAAAAGCGGGGTAACGCCCCAGTTCAGCTGCAAGGAGCGACGGTATTCTTCCGAAGTGGTTACCGCGTAGATGGGCATCTTCGGACGGTAATTGGAAACGATGCGGGCGGTGCGGCCGGTCATCGTGGGGGTAACGATGCAGCAGGCGCCCACGTTTTCTGCGGCGGTTACGGCAGCCAAGCCCACAACGGCGGAAATGCTTTTCTGCTCTGCATTACGGTTGGGGATGGAGCCTTCATCGTAGATGTGTGATTCGCTTGCCTCGGCAATGCGCGCCATGGTCTGCACTGCGGGAACCGGGTACATGCCGATGGCGGTTTCGCCGGAAAGGGTAACGGCATCGGTGCCGTCGTAGATGGCGTTTGCCACGTCGGCAACCTCTGCACGCGTTGGGCGGGGGTTGCGGATCATGGAATCGAGCATCTGCGTGGCGGTGATAACCGGACGGTAGGCGCGGTTGCAGGCTTTGATGATCTTCTTCTGCAGGTGCGGAACCTGGTTAGAGGGAACCTCGACGCCCAAGTCGCCGCGAGCAACCATCACGGCATCGGAGACTTCGATGATTTCTTCGATGTGATCTACTGCATGCGCGTTTTCGATTTTCGCTACGATTCGAATACTTTCGCCGCCGTTTTCTGCGAGGAAAGCGCGAATGGCACGCACGTCTTCGCCGCAGCTTACGAATGATGCTGCTACGAAATCGACGCCTTGCTGAATGCCAAACAGGAGGTCTTCCTTATCCTGTTCGGTCATAACGGGCAGGGGCACGTTGGTGCCGGGCAGGTTCAGCTGCTTGCATTCGCCGAGCACGCCGGAGTTCTGAACGGTGCATTGGATATCGGATCCCAGAACGCGATCGACGGCGAGTTCGATCAGGCCGTCGTCGATAAGGATGATGGTGCCAGGCTCTACATATTTATAGAGTCCCTTGAATGTTTGGTGCACGCGGCGGGAAGTGCCGGCAATGTCTTCTTCGGTAAGGAAGAAGTTGTCGCCCGCGCGGAGCAGCACCGGTTCGTTGCCCTCAAGCCTGCCGGTGCGGATGGAGGGTCCTTTCGTATCGAGCATAAGGGCGCAGGGTGCGTCCAGTTCGCGGCGGACCTTTTTCAGGCGGTCCATACGTGCTTTATGCTCGGCGTGGGAGCCATGTGAGAAGTTGCAGCGGGCAACGTCCATGCCCGCCAGCACAAGATTTTTCAATGCTGACTCAGAGTCCACGGCAGGACCCAGGGTGCAGATGATCTTGGTTCGCTTCATCATAGGGATGATGCGCCTTTCGACCGTGCGGTAAACGCCCGTTCATGGGGTTAGTTCGACCGCTAAACGACAATACGTTCAGAATTGTAAACGAAAATTAAGAAGTATGCTTGTGTTCATCGTTTTTTCTAAAGCTGCCTACTTTGCAACGCGCGCCAAGAGCTCTAGCTCAGGTGCCAATTGCGCCGGCCCGTGTTACGCGGGGTGTTACGCGTACTGCTCTGATGCTGCGTTGGGTGCCAGTCGTGGTAGTCTGATGGGAAGAATCGAAAGGCGGCCACTATGACCTGCAGTAATCCGAACGCCACCGTGTCGGCAAACGTAACCGAGAAGCTGAAAGCGCACGCACGGGAGCTCGAACCCTACATCATCGAGCGTCGTCGCCACTTCCATGCGTATCCAGAATTGAGTGCTCGCGAGGTTTCCACTTCGCGCACGATTGCCGAAGAGCTTGATAAGCTTGGCATCGAATATGTCCGAGCGGGCGGAACGGGGCTCATTGCCACCATCAAAGGCACCGCGCCCGATGCGTACAACGAAGAGGGGAAACCGCGCCGTCGCATTGCGCTTCGAACCGATATGGACGCGTTGCCCGTTTTGGAGCAGACGAAGCTTCCCTTTGCGTCGCGAAATGAAGGGGTTATGCATGCCTGTGGCCACGACTGCCATATGGCAATGATGCTCGGTGCCGTTCATCTGCTTTTGGGCATTCGGGATCATCTGCATGGCGAGGTACGTATTCTTTTCCAGCCAGCGGAAGAAATATCGGTCGGTTCGCGCAAGATGATCGCCGAGGGCGCGCTCGATGGGGTGGACACCATCTACGCTTCGCATATTTGGAGCGAAGTGGAAGCGGGCACCATTTCTGCCGAAGCGGGGCCGCGCATGGCGAATTGCGACTGGTTCCGCATCGATGTTGCGGGCGCCAGCGCGCATGGCGCCATGCCGCATAAGGGCGTTGATGCCATCGTCGTGGGCGCTGCGGTGATCGATGCACTGCAGGTTATCGTTAGCCGCGACGTTTCCCCCTTCGACCCTGCGGTTATCACGATTGGTGAATTCCATGGCGGTGTTGCGCGAAACATCATGGCGGGCACAGCCTATCTAACGGGCACGGTTCGTTCATTTACGCCTGAAGTACGTGATTACATCAAGGAGCGCATGGCCCACGTGGTTGAAGAAGTGGCTCTTTCGTATGGCGCAACCGCTAAGTTCGAGTGGACGTACGGCAATTCGTGCCTGGTGAACGACGAGGCTTGCGCCGCGCGTGCGCAAAACGCCATCGCAAAGGTTCTTGGCGAAGAGGCGCTTTGCCATTACGAAGGTACGCTTTCAGGCGAAGACTTCACCGAATACCTGGCAAAGGTTCCCGGCGTGCTCGTGTTCGTTGGCGCTCACAATCCAGAAGCGGGCGCAACGTACCCGCAGCACAGCTGCTTCTACAATGTCGATGAAAGCGTTCTGGTGGGCGGCTCGCTTGCCGCAGCGCAGTACGCATACGATTTCCTCTCTGAAAAATAGCGGGGCTGCTTTTTTGGCATTGCTGCCCGGTTTACCCTCTGTCTGTTCTGCTAGTTTGCGACGCCGCCCCTTGCCCGGGGCGGCGTCGTTTTTTCTGCATCGGCGCGCCTGGCCTGCCGTTTGGCCATTTTCCCGTTCGTATGGCACTACCGCTTTTCGTGCTTGCCCGATACGATTTTTCTATCTGACGAACACATGAACGAGGGGAGCGGTCATGAATGCTAGGTACAACATACGCAGAACGGACGGTTGCACCGAAGGCGGCTTCGCCAAAACGTCCCCGCGCTTCGGCGTGGTAACCGCGCAGGGCGGTTGGCGCAAGGTGACGTGGGGCGTCGTTGCCGGGGTGGCTGCCGTGGCCACCGCGGGGTCATTGATGGTGCCGAGCGCTGCGATTGCCGCTGAATGGGTCAACGTCGGCGGCACCCAATACAACGCTGGCACTGCGGCGGGCGACGCCGCCGGCACCTGGAACTGGGACGGCGCCGACGACATGAAGCTCAACGGCTATGACGGCGGTGCGATCAAGGCCGCGGGCAAGCTCAATGTTGCCTACGAGGGCAAGAACACCGTGAAAACCGAGCCTGATTACACCGGAGCCGCCATCAAGGCGCAGGACGGCGCTAGCCAGAAAGCAGAGTTGAACATAACAAGCTCGAATAGCACGGATGAACTCAATGTGACAGCCGAGGCCGATGCAATTAAATCCTCAGGCGACCTCTCCATTTCCGGTCCGGGCACTGTGAACACCACAAGCACTGCTTCCGACGGAATTGAGGCAAAGGGCGATCTCTCTATCACGGGCTCGGGCACCGTGAATGCAGCGGGCGGTACCGAAGGCATCCAATCCAAGGGCAAGACCACCATCGATTCCTCTGGCACCGTGATCGCTAAAGGAGGCGAAGGTAGCGGCATCGCCGCGGGCAGTGACCTGATCATCAAAGGCAGCGGCAAGGTAGAAGCCAGCTCTATCGAAGACGTGGCGATTTACGCCGACGGCAACATCGAGATTTCGGGCGGCAGCAAGGTCAAGGCAAACTCCGAGGAAGACAGCGCCGTTGAGGCCGAGGGCGGCTTTGCAGTCACGAACGCCTCGCTTAACGCAAGTGGTGTTGGATATGGCGTCTATGCCTACAAGGGCATCACGCTCGATGGCGCAACCGTGACGGTCCGTGCAGCCGCAGAACGCGACGATGTCAGCGCCCTCTTCACCGACGAGGACGACATCGTCATCAAGAACGGCTCGACTGTGGACGCGTTCGCAGAAGGCCAGTTCTCGACCGCAATCTCCACCAGGAACTACAACCCCAACGAAGCGGGTGGTCACATCTACATTAGCGACTCCGTTGTCAAGGCTATAGCCCGCTATGTCGAAACTGGTGGCGACGGCCCCGACCACTACAGCGCAGGCCAGGATGGCGAAACTAACTCTCAGCCCCGAGGCATGAACCTCGGCATCTTCGCCCAGACCAACAAGGGCATCACGCCCGCGACCATCTCGATTCTCCGCAGCACGGTCACGGCTGAGGGAGACACGGCGGCAATCTTCGCCCTTGCCATGAGCGCAGACGGCAAGGCGATTGGCACCATCGAAATCGAAGGCGCCACCATCCTGACGCCTGAAGGCGGCAAGGTCATTGACTATCGCAACAAAGAAGAGCTCGATGACGGCATCATGTACGAGGCAGGCCAAACCATCGGCACGGGCGATGCCGTAGTCGACTCCCCCTATAACGAAGCTGTTGCCAAGAGCACGGTCATCGCGCCTCCCGAGGAGACCAAACCCGAGGCCAACCCCGAGGAAGCCAAGCCCGTGGCGAAGCCAGCCAAGCAGCAAACGCTCGTGACGGGCGCCAAGGCCGAGCCCGCGGAGGCGAAGAAGAGCCTTCCTGCGACGGGAGACGCATCGCAGGTAGGGTTTGCTGCCACAGCTTTTGCTGGCGTGGCTGCGGCATTTGCGAGTTTGGCTGCTCTGTTGGCTGGGTTCGTCGCTCGCCGCAAGCGAGAATAAGAGCTACGTTTTAAGCGAAGTGTGTATTTCGCTTGGATGATTTGTTCAATGTGGCTGGTTCCAGTGCGGTGCCAGCCACATTATTTCAGCATGAATTCCTTCAGCCCCGAGCGGCTGGTTATTCCCAGCTTCGCATATGTTGTTGAAAGCCTGTTTTTCACCGTACCGCGTGAAATCCCCATATGATCTGCGATTTCAGTGTTGGACCAACCGCGGCATGCCAGCATCGAAATGGCGAATTCCGTTGTGGTAAGACTGTCGGCAACGGTTTTGTGTGCTGCGGGGTTATGGACATGCCGCCATCCGCGGCTGAATCGGTAGGTGATTTCGATTACCCGTGCAAATTCGTGCGAGTAATCTTTTTTGAGGCACGCTTCAGGCAGACCCTGAAGAAGACCGTGGTGTTCCCCGATTGTTTCGATCAGGTCGTCTGCTTGGGCTATGCTCCAAGCTTCCATAAAGTGGCATTCTGCCTTTTCAGGTTGTCGTTTGCTCATCCAACCCATTGCCGCCACAAGATGAAGGAACATTTCAGAGATGGGGTAGCGCGCCTGCTTCATCCCCAGGGCGTTTTCTGCCATTCCTATGCAGCGGCCGTAATCGCCAGTGAGATATGCTTGGTGAGCCATGGCGTAGGTCGCGAATAGGCGGAGGCCTTCGGGCAGCAGGGCGGCAACTTTGTAAAAATCATCTGCTGTTACAGGTGGCTTCAGGTGCAGTAGGACGCTCGACGAAGCCGTGAATAGTAAATAGGCGGCACGTTCTTGGTCGCCGTATTCATCGTTGAGGTGCTCTTCTGATGACGCCAGGTTAAGCAGGCAGGCGCGAGCGGCGTGGGCGTGGTCGAGCGATAGGTTTGCGAACCCGCAGATGAAGCATGATGAAATGCGCAAAGGCAAGATGTCTGAGGTAAGGAAGGGCTCTGCAAGACGACATGCTTCGTCAGCATTGCCGCGAAAATAGGCGGCTTCTGCCAACGCGATGGTTCGGTAGTCGTTGTCGGGCATGGCCTCGATAACGTCATCGAGGTGCCCTGGCTCGAAAGACGAGCAGATGAGTGGCATGGGAGCATGCCATATGTTCGGCTGGGAGTTGGCCACGGCGCCTCCTCGAAATGTGCGTATTGCCGGTTTCGCCGCTTGGGGCAGAGGGGGCAAGCCGAAGGCAGACCAGCCAAGTGGCGAAGACCCAAAAGCAAAACCATTCTTTTGTGATAATAGCGCGAATAAAAACGCAACAGATTGGATATTGGGCCAATTGTCGAAGCGAACGTGTTTTGCGCCCGGACTGCATGCTTTGCCGCTTCTTCGCTCCTCAACCCTCCCGTGCCGCCCCGTCCACGGTGCCGTATCCGTGTCCCGCGCCAGTCCACGGTGCCGTATCCGTGTCCCGCGCCAGTCCATGGCGCCGTATCCGTGTTCCATGCCGATCCATAGCGGTGTATCCGTGTTCCATACCGATCCATGGCGCTGCCACGAAGCCGTTCCGCGGGTTCAAAACAGAAAATCGGCTTGTTCTGCAACTTTTTTGCGATTAGGGATTGCTACGGATCCTTGCAATCGCAGATTGGGCCGTAAAAGCGCAGGTGGTCTGCTGCAAAGCGGCTGTTTTCGGCTTTGCGGAGGCAGAGGAGAGTCCCTAATCGCAAAAAAGTTGCAAAAGCGCTCGGATTTTTGTTTTTGCGGTAGATGGATCGCCACAGCGGGGCAGATATCGCAAAGGATGGATCGCCGCAGCGGGGTAGATTGCACAAAGGGCGGATCATTGCGGCGGGGCAGATTGCGCAAAGAGTTGGTTCAGCGTGGGGCGTATCCGCCCACATCCATTTTGTCGTGCTTTTTGCTTGCGACGATGCTACAGTTTGCGTAACGGAATGCGCGCCTTTTTTGGTTGGCTCCAGCGTTGTGGGGTCGATCGTATGTGGGGTTTTGGGTGCGCATGAGAGGGGGCATCATGACTCAGGAAAAGGTAATTAGGTGGGGTGTCATCGGTTGCGGTGATGTTGTAGAAACGAAAAACGGCCCTGGCCTATATTTGGCCAACGGATCGGAGCTGGTTGGCATCTGGAATCGGACGAAGCAAAAAGCGGTTGACTGGTGTGAACGCCACGGTCATGGGCGAGCATTTGATTCGCTTGACGAGCTTCTGAGCTGCCCCGATATAGATATTGTCTACATTGCTACAACGCCTAACTGCCACAAAGAGCATGCCATTGCCGTGGCTGAGGCGGGCAAGGACTGCTATCTCGAAAAGCCTATTGCGCTTTCATGGGACGCGGCACAAGAGATAAAGGCCGCGTTCGAGAAGGCGGGCAAGCGCTGCTTTGTGGCTCATTATCGTCGTGGAATGCCACGCTATCGCGAGCTTAAGCAGGTGCTTGATGCGGGCAAGATCGGTACTGTTCGCGGTGTTCAGGTTATTCGCACTCAGCGCCAAACCGCCGAAGAGATGCTTCCTGAAGCGGATAAGCCTTGGCGCGTTCGTCCTGAAGTTTCTGGGGGCAGCCATTTCTTCGAGGGCGATGCACATATGCTTGACCTTATTGCGTTTCTTGCGGGAACCATCACTGATTTCAGTTTGAAGGTAGACAACCGCACGGGGTTTTACCCCGGTGAAGATACGGTTGCTCTTTCGGGTGAGACCGAAAACCGCGTTATGGTTTCGGGGATTTGGTGCTATGCCACGTATAAGGCTATCGACCGATTCCTTATTTATGGGGACAAGGGAAGTGTCGAGTTCTCTTACTACGACAACGCTGCGCCGATTCGCATCGAGGTGCTTGCCGATGGCGATGCAATAGCTCACGAAGGCGTGATGGGCGGCGTTCGCAAGGAAGCGGAGCTGGTGCAAGAAGAGCTGTGTCCGCCCGTGGAGAGCTATCCGGGAAATGGCCAGATTCAGGACATCGTCGATGTCCTACGCGGTGTGCCCGGCGCCGAATGCACGAGCACGCTCGACAACGCCATGAACACCCTTCGCATAACCTGGGCTGCTCACGAGCTGCGTGCAAAACAGCGTAGTGAAGCGCGTGAAACAGCTAGTGAATAAGGACGCTGTTTGATAGTCGTTCTGCCTGAACCCCGATTGCGCCCCTGCGTTTGAGGCAATCGTGCTGATGCATTCTACCCGCTATTGCCACGGGTCTTTTGCGAAGAGCTGCCGACGAAGGTCTGCGCGGCGCTCTTTCACATTTGTGCAATCGGTCCGCATTCGCTTGCCCATCATTTTGGCGAGCGAATGCGCGACAATATCCATCTTGCTCGGATCGGCAACGTGTTTTCGGGTAACGGAGACGCTCTTTATCCCCGATCCGAGCAGATCGTTCACGCGCGAAGCATCGCGTTCGGCCGCCTTTTCGCTCATATGGAATTCGCGGCTGTTGTACTCGAGGGCAACCTGCGATTCCTCCCAGTACAGATCGCAATGATACAGCCTATGGTTCGTGCTCAATGAACTGTGCGTTCCGATGGCGATTTCTGCGTTCATCCGAGGCATTCCCAATCCGTATCCCCCGAAGCGCACTGGCAAACCCAGGAAAAGCGCTAGGCAGGTCTCCATAGGGGAAGCCGATCCGTCCCGAACGAAGCGAATTGCTTTTCGCGCCGATGCGGGGCAGTTGTTTGGCAGGGAGGCAAGCAGTTTCAGGATTGCATCTTTTGTGGTTAGTGCGGGTCGGTTCTTGAAACCCACGTTGCGTGAAGGGTCGAGTGAATATGATCCGCACAGTTCAAAACCCAGCTTCATGAGTTCAATTTCAGTGGATCGTCTTGCCACTTGGGCAAAGCAGAGTTCGGGAGACGCCAAATACAGTTCGTCGCCCAGTATCAGGAAGCAACGCGTATTGTCTGGAAGCCCGAATTGGCGGGTGTCAATTTCTTTCGAACGACAGCGCGACTCCGCGTCAAGGATTATGAGGGTAGGTTTTGTCTGGAGTGCCGCTTTTGAAAGATGAGACGGGAGTCTGCCAATTGCACTTTTGAGCAGTTTCGCATCAGGGACGCTTTTTGCTTTCGGCATAGCGCGGGTCCGCTCGAGTTCGCCTATACGCTCAAGCGCCCGAAGACATGCCAATGCTGTTTCGTATCCAAGAAAAAATGCCATACGACGATGTTATTGACGGCATCGGAAAGAGATGCGAAAGGGATGAGGAGGGAATGCGAAAAAGATGCGAAAGAAGCGGGCAGTGAAGATTGAAGGGGTTCAGGTGGAGCATTCGCCCGAAGGTTTGCCGTGCCCCTCCCAAGGTTTCGCGCGAAGTGCGGCAGGAAATGATTGTTTTGTACTCCCGCGTAGCTTGAGGGCGACTTTCTGGCGAGATTTCGCTGAAATGTACGCTCGGACAGCCTATTTTGGCAATATAAGCGTATTTTGTACGCCCCGAGCCGGAAAAACGCTGTCGGAGGGTACATTTCGCGAGTATCTCGCCAGGAAAGCCCGATTATTTTGCCCGAGAGTACAAAATACGCTCATTTCGCCATTCTTCGACACTTACGGCTTTTCGTGCGGGGCGGGCGGCCGACGGGTCATTCCTGCGCGATCGGATTAGCTGGCGGTGGGATGGGCAGGCGCGAATCGAGCGCGGTGATGCGGAAAAGGCCTGATGCGGCCCGACGCGATTGGTCCGGCAGGCAGCGGACAGCCCGACGCGAATTGAGCGCGGTGACGCGGAAGGGCCGGTGCAGTTCGTGCAGTTGGCGATAAGGGGCAGCGTGGCGCGGTAGAGCATTGAGGCGCTGGTCAACCGTAAGAGCTGTGGAGCGATCTGGGCTCAGTCCGGGCAATCGGCAAGTGAAAAGAAAGGGGCTCGGCAACATTGCCGAGCCCTGGAGCAAATTCTTGCTTGTAGCGCTTGCTCTAATCCATCTTACGGTTGATGCCGTAGCCGAACAGGGACTTCGACTGAATTGCCAGGTAGATGCAGAACAGCAGGCCAACGATAGCCGCTGCGAGCAGCAGACCCATCATGGTGTACAGTGCTCCGGTTTCTCCCATGGCGGTGGTCATCGCGCCAACGATGAAGGGCAGGAAGGTTGCGCCAACGCCCATGAAGGTCATGTACATTCCGGTGTTGCGACCCTTGGGGCCGGGGCAGTAGTTCTGGCGAACAACCAAGCCCGTCTGCAAAGCGCCGCCAGCAGCGAAGAAGCCGAGCAGTGCGATAGCAACGTATACGATGGCAACATTGGGAACAACCAATACCAAAGCCAGGGCCAGAGCGGAGAATGCGAAGTCAATCAGCAGTACCTTCAGCGGGTTCCAACGGAGTTTGCCCATTACTACTGCCCAGAAGAACACAGCGGCAATAGAGCCCACGGTGTAAATGGAGGCAAGAGCGGCGCCGCCCATTTCGTCGAGGCCAAGGTTGGCCATGCCGAATGCCTTGGTGTACTGCTGTGCGCCGTACATGATAAACATGCAAATAAAGGCCATAACCAGGGTGAATATCTGAACCAGCACGCCTGGCTTCTTGAGCATGGCGTCTTTTGCCGCCTGGATTTCAGCCTGAGCTTCGTCCATGCCGTTGTCGCTGTCGGTTTTGGTGGCACGTTCGTCGTCGTAGCGGAAGGGCGTGACGATGGTCATGATCAGACATGCAACGGAAAGCACGATAGGTAGATAGATGTTAACGTGCCAAATATGAGGTGCGCTGAATGCCGCAACGAAGATGGGGTAGATAACGCCCATAACGGAAACGGCGGCCTTGATGCCGATAACGCCAGAGGCAGCGTATTTAGGCTCTGCTTCCTGTGCGGCAGGGTAAAGGGCTGCATCCCAGAAGCCGGATGTTGCAACGCCGGACAGGAAGGCGGCGATGTAGCAAGCGGTTGCGTCGGTTGCCAGCAGCATCATGGTGAAGCAGATGATGTAGGCAACAGCGCCTGCGACGGCGAACTTCTTACGTCCGACGCGGTCGGAGAGCTCGCCGCCAATCCATACGCTTAGCAGTTTGCCGAATCCCATGGCGGCAATCGCCATCGAAACTGCGGCGGAACCTGCAGTGGGGTCGGTGATGCCCCATTGGGTGTAGAAGTTGACTTTGTTCTGGCTCAAGATCAGTGCCTGGATGCCGTAGGTGAAATAGCACATGTACACCGTTGCCAGCGCAAAGCCGTAGTGTTTTACCTTTTCTGCTGCTGCAGACAATTCGTTCTCCTTACATTCTTTGGACATGCTGCTCGTTTGAAACGAAGACGGTATCCCCTGCAAGGAGCCTCCCTCGGGCCCACTCATGACGCCTTGGATTCGTAGAGTTCTGTTGCGCGGATGCGCAAACGTCTGTGTATGCTACCCCTCGGTAAAAAACCGAACATGTTCGATGAGAATGGGTAATATTCATTTTCAAATAGAAACCGATAGCCTGTAGCTATGATACGAGGAAGAAGCAAATAGTTTCTTGACTTATTGGGAATCTATTCGTCTATCCCATTCAATTTCTATGGATTCATTTCTTACGAATATAGATAGGTAACGGATGGTAATGCCGTGCAGATGCTCGGTAGTGCAGGTGGTATTCTTATGCTCATCGTATAAAGCGCGCGCCTTTTGGGTTTGCCCTGCGCTAAAGCGAAGCATGTATTCGAAGCAGCGCGTGCTCGTGGCAAAGTGAAGAGGGATCGTCGAGCTTTGCTTTGAGGTTGAAGCTGCGCTTTGCGCTTAGGGTGAAGCAGCAAAGGGGAAATGGCGCGCGTGTAGAGAGAGGGCATTCGGCATGGCAATCATGCTGGATGAATTTGTACGGAGGGATGCTGGATGAGCTCCAAGAAAAAGAACCAGAAAACCAATCCCAATAAAAGAAAGAACGACGAAACGGTGATTATCTGCCCGTATTGCGGCGGCACCCATTTTGAGTACACGGCTGAAAAGCGCCGCGTTCCCAGCAAGTGGTACGTGCATGTAATCACGGCGATCATTATTATCGGCATAGCATTTGTAATGCCATATTTCTCTATCGCGTTCGCCATCGCTTACGTTGTGCTGACATTCATGCCCCGCAAGGTTCTGGTGGGTACCTGCAAAGATTGTGGTGAGGAAACGCTATTCAATCGCCCGGAGGATGGCAGCATGAAGCCGAGCTTCGATCAGCCCCATCTGTAGGATGCTTTGCGGTCCGAGCCGGGCCTTGTTTACGGGGAGTCTTTTCGGTCTGGATCGGCTTCGTCTATGGACGTTTCGATCTGGTTCGGCCTCGTCTTTGGGCATTTCGGCCTGATCGTTTCTATTCGCAAGGGCGTTTGCGGTCCGAGTTGGCGCCATCCGCAGGGGCTCTTTTGCCCTGAATCGGCCTCGTCCATAAGATCGCTTTGGTTTTGGTTGGCTGCATCCGTAAAAAGATGATTACGGCTTAAGTGACCTTCGCTTTCGAAGGGGACGATTCGGAAACGACCCAATATGGCAACAAGCCCGTTGCACAACGGAAATACTTCGCAGTTACGATGAATGCGAAAACAAACGAGGGTGCCCCATTCTATTAGTGAATGGGGCACCCTCTGTGATTCATCGGAGGTGCGGTTATGGCTAAAAATGCGAAGAACGCAAGCAAGGCACAGGTCGAAGAGCTGAAGTATGTTCCCATGCGTAAGGTCGCTCGGGCTATGACGTTTGTTGCGGGCGCTTTATCCTCAGGCATCGTAGCGTTTTCCGTCGCTGAAGCGGCGTGGGCGTGGGCAGCAGTCTTTGCAGCGGTGGCAGCTGTGGCGTTCTATCTTGCTTACGCTATGACTGTCGATCTGCGCGAAGCGCACTGAATCAGCAAGACGCCGCGCTAGTTATCGGTGGGGTCAAATCCCCACATACGCACTTCGGTTTCAAGCGTGACGCCGAACTGGTCTGCTACCGCCGCTTGCACGTCGCGGATAACCTGCAGGACATCGGCCGCGGTTGCGTTGCCGGTGTTCACCACGAAACCGGCATGCTTGGTGGAAACCTGGGCATCTCCAACCGAATGGCCTTGCATGCCTGCGTCCTGAATGAGCTTGCCTGCAAAATAGCCTTCGGGGCGCTTGAACGTGCTGCCCGCGCTTGCCATTTCGAGAGGCTGCTTGGAAGAGCGGCGTTGGGCTAAGTCGTCCATCTTGGCGCGAATGTCTTCTTTGTTCCCTGCTGCAAGTTGAAGGGTTGCTCCCAGCACAACAAGCCCCTCATCGCTCATCATGCTGTGGCGATAACTCCAATCGGCTTTTTCTGCAGGGATTTCGCGAACCGTGCCGTCGGGGAAGAGGCAGGAAACGCTAGCTGCAACATCCTTGAACTCGCCATCGTAAGCGCCTGCGTTCATGATTGCCGCTCCACCAACAGAACCTGGGATTCCGCTGGCAAACTCGTAACCTGTAAGTCCCGCTTCGAGTGCCGCCTGCGCAACTGCTTCATTGGTGGCTCCGGCTTGTACTTGGACGACGGACTCATCGATGGAAATGTGAGCCATGCGCTCGCCGATTTCGATAACTACACCAGGCAGACCCGCATCGGAAACGAGCAAATCGCTTCCGCGGCCTACGATCCACCAGGGGGCATCTGCCTTTTTGGCGGCGTTGATGGCTGCGGTGATGTCCGAAGCACTGCTTGCTCGCACAAAGAACTGAGCGGGACCGCCGCAGCGGAACGTGGTGTGTTTGCTCATGGGCTCATTTATTAGCAGGTCGTCGCTGGCAAAGATTTCAGCAAGAGCGGTATTGAGTTCTTCGATATTCATATATGCCTACTTATCACGCTTTGTTCCGAGTGTTTTGCTACGGCTATGCAGATGCGCCTGCCTATTTGACAGCTTGCAATAACCGCAAGAGGTAAATTGGTTTTGGATTTGCGCGGCGGTTTTAGTGCGTCGTGCAAATCCTTTTAAGTGTAGCGTAATCGGACGCTGCAACGAAAACGGCGAAAGTAAGCGCTGTGCTTGTGAGGCGCCGTCAGCCGACGGGGCGGGCGCAAGAGCTTTGCGTGCCCCGCGTTGAGAGGGGCGCTGACGGGGCATCTTGTTGGGCTAGACCCGCGTTAACTTGAATCGGGTGCGAAAAACCGTGCGGTTGGTGCTCAGCGCAACTTGCGCCGATGTCGAAACTCCACAGAGCCTGTATCACATGGAGCCTGACAGATTCTGCATTGTTTGGGGAGGCGCAGCGAAACCCGCCCTGGCGAAGATGCTGACATTGCCTTAATCGCCAATAAAACCCGTAGGCGCTTTTCCCTATTGGTTTTGCACTATTCACTCCACAAGAGTAAAGTGGCTTCCATATTCACGGATGGAATGCACCTGGTAGAGGTGCGTTAAAGGGGAAAGCTCATGGAAAAATACCTATTTTGGGGCACATTTTTCTTTGCCTATCTAATCAATGGTATTACCGGCTTCGCGGGCAATATCTTCGCAATGCCGGTGGGCATGATCACCATCGGCCACGAAGAGTCCATCGTGGTGCTGAACTGCACCGGATTCCTTGCCAGTGTGCTTATCGCTTTCACGGGCATCAAACATGTGGTGTGGAAAGAACTGGTGAAGATGTGCGTGATCATGGCGATTTTCATGGCCATCGGCGCGTGGATCAACACCATTGCTCCGCTGAGTATCCTTTCCAAGGTATACGGCGTTGCGGTTTTGATTATTGCTATCCGCGGTTTGTTCTTCAATAAAGAAGACAAGCTTTTACCCGATTGGATCCTGTACTGCATACTTGCCATAGCCGGCCTTATCCAGGGCATGTTTGTTTCCGGTGGTTCTTTCCTGGCTATTTACGCTTTGCAGAAGATTCGGAGTAAGGAAGCATTTCGTGCAACCACCACTATGACTTGGGTGTTCCTAAACGGTGGCTATGCCCTTTATGGCATTCAGGGCGGCTCCCTTGGTGGCGATGGCTTGCTTACGTTGGCAGTGTGCATCCCCTTGCTTATTCTTTCCACCTGGTTGGGCGGTCTTATCCAGAAACGTATCAGCCAAGAACAGTTCGTGAAGTTCACCTACGTCCTGCTTACCGTAATTGGCTGTGTGCTTTTGATTAAGTAAGCGTTCGGAATGCGCGCCGCATGGCGGTGTCGGGCTGGGGTCTGGAGCGCCTCAAGCCACCCATTCCGCTGTTCAAAAGGAGGCTACGGGCCTCCTTTTTCATGCGCTGCATTGCTTCAAGCATTGAATGAAGATGCTCTTTGAGCATCTAACAGGAATGGCGTTCAGAGTGGCGTTCGCGGCTCCAGACCCAGCCCGACACCGCCATGCGGCGCGCATTCCGAACCTAACAAAAAGCAGCTGATTGCAGTGAGTTTTCCGGGCTTCGCGAATTGTTCTTGGCCGATGCGCTTTTGCCGTAATCCCTTGGGCGCAAGAAAAGAAAGAGCTCGCATCTGCGAGCTCTTGATTAGCGGTTTGCTTTCAGGCGTGCGAAAAGGCTGGTGCTGTTTTGGCGCACCCAGCTTATGAACTCGCTTTCCGTCATGGTGAGCGTAATGTTGCCCATACGCAAGGGTGCCAACACTAGGTACATCATCTTGGTACGGGGTCGTGCCTTCTTCAGCGCTTCGCGTGCGTGAGGGGTGGATATCATCTGCTTGATGGCGGCGCGCTTTTCTTCCTTCGAAAGCGTGCAATTGCAGTTGGTAACGTTTTCGATGCAGCCAACCAGTCGTTCTGCGTAGCGACGGGCTAAGAACTCCTCGATTTCGGGAGAATCCAAGTTCCAATACGCGTACAGCTCGTTCATCCAGCGATGCTCTTCTTCGCGCTTGTCGTACATGTCGGGACGGTACTTGGTGTTTTCGCTTTCGGCGCGGGCGCGCAGGAAGTGGTAGTAGTGACCGTCGATGCAGCCCACTCGTTCAACGTCGCGCATAACATCGAGGTTGAACGGCAGGTCGTCCCAAAACGTGCCGGGGAAGCGGATGCCCTTTTCCTTGATGTAGCTGCGGCGATACAGCTTGTTCCACGGCGCATACAGAAGCTGGGCATCGAAAAGCTGGCAGGCATTCGCGCGGAATTCTTCTTGCGATTCAAAGATGCGATCGGGCGCATTGCGCAGTTCGCGATAGTACTTGCCTTCATCGTCATAGTATGTGTCGATGGTGAATCCGGTAATTAGAAGGTCGAGGTCGTGCTTGGAAGCAACGCGGTACATGTCCTTCAGCATGGTGCGGTCGCACCAGTCGTCGCCGTCCATGAAGTACAGGTAATCGCCACGAGCAATTTCGATAGCGGCGTTGCGCGCTGCTGCTGCCCCTTGGTTTTCCTGGTGGATTACACGGATACGTACATCGTCATCGGCAAGCTTGTCGCACAGAACGCCACTGCCATCGGTGCTTCCATCGTCTACCAGCAGAATCTCGTAGCTGGTGCATGTTTGATTCTGCAGCGAGCCAACGGCACGACGCAGCCAGGATTCTACGTTGTACACAGGAATAATGACGCTTATAGCGGGACTGTGTGACACGAACACCTTCTCCTGAATCTACGGGTTTCAACTCGCTCATTCTACACAATGCAGTAGTGCCGAATGTGTTGCCTGACGGGGAGTACAAGGTACTTCCACGTTTTGGTGGCTGCTCTCCACAAAGGCTGCAAAAGTAAGCTGCTGGCAAAGGGGAAACGGTAAGGCGCTTCGGCATTGCGAAAGAACCGATTAAACCCGGGGGTTGTTTTATGCGGGCGTGGATGACGAACTCCCTCTCTTTCCGCGCTTGCGATGCCGTTAGTTGGCTGTAGTCGGGAGAATTGTATCTTCGGTATATAATCATCATTTGGCGTGAGCGCGTTCTGCCGCGCTATCTAATAAGCTTGAGAAAGAGAGGGGGGCGCATGGACTGGCTTGAATACGGCGTTCTCTTTGCCGTTGCCGCGGTGGTTACCATTGCCTTGACCCCTCTTGCTCGCAAGCTTGCTATCAAACTTGATGCTATCGATTACCCCAGTGCCCGTCGCGTAAACATGCTTCCCATCCCGCGTATGGGTGGCGTGGCCATTTTTGGTGGCATTTTAGCGGCGCTTGCCGTTGCTGGTTTTGGCGTCTATGCCTTCGGATGGGTTGACCCCTTCGTTGACTACAATGGTATCGAGGTCAATTATTGGGGCGTTTTGCTGGGCACGGTTTTGATATTCCTCGTAGGCGCCGTCGACGATGTGGTTGACTTGAACCCCAAAGCAAAGATGCTGGGGCAGATAGTTGCCGCTTGCGTGGTTGCCTGTTCCGGCCTCCTATTTTCCAGCATCCACAATCCTTTTGGCGAAGGGTACATTGAATTTGGCTGGGTTGCCTACCCTCTAACGGTGTTTTACCTGGTGGCTTTTGCCAACGTCATCAACTTGATTGACGGCCTCGATGGCTTGGCGGCAGGTATTACGGGTATTTCTGCGATAACCATCTTGCTGTTCGCCGTGCTCACCGGGCGTTTCGATGCGGCGCTGTTCGGCGTTATCCTTGTTGGCGTGTGTGCAGGTTTCCTGAAGTCCAACTTCTTTCCTGCATCTATCTTCATGGGCGATTCAGGCGCACTGCTTCTGGGGTTTGCACTGGGTATCATTTCCCTGTTTGCGGTAGCTCGTTCGGCTTTGTTCGTTTCCCTGTTGGTACCCATTCTGGCTGCCGGCGTTCCTATCCTTGATACGTTTTTCGCCATTGTGCGCAGGAAGCGCGAACATCGTCCTATCGACGAAGCGGACAAGGGCCACATCCACCATCGCCTGATGCGTGCGGGGTTCAGCCAGCGTGCAACCGTACTTATTATGTGGGCGTGGACCGCGCTTCTTGCCGCCTGCGGCGTGATTATTACCTGGGCCGATAACTTGGTGCGCATCCCTATCTTCCTTATTGCCTGCGCAGTTACGGCGTACGCCATCGTGAAACTGCGTTTGCTAGGCGATGCTTTGAGTCATCATTTCAATCCTCGTCGCAAGCCTGAGCACAGGGAGCCTCAAGAGCCTAAGCAGGACCAGTAAATCTCGAACGGCCTTGGCGCGAACTGGGCCAATGGCAGCCCAAGAAAGCCCGACGCGGCATCGGTGCTGTGATACCGACCGGCACAACCGTGAGAACGACTGGCGCGAACTGGTCAAATGGCAGCCCGAGAAATCCTGCGTGGCGTTTATGCTGCGAGAACTCCTGGCGCAACTGCGGGACGGTTGGTGAAACTGCGACTGGCGCAAACTCGGCCAAGGGCAGCCTAAGAAAGCAACTTTGGTAGCTATTTTTGGGGTGCTCCTATAGTTCCGCCAAGAGGGACTCGTCCTTTCGATGGGCATTTTTGGCAGCGCTGGCGCAGGACCGGCCGGGCCTGCGGTCTCCGCCGGCGGTTCTGCGCCCACTTGTTCACGGTTTTGGAGTTCGGGCCCAGCTCTGCGCAGCATTCCGTTGTCGGCCCGCCCGTCGAGGTGACGCAGTCGGCGGTCCCTCGGGGCTCGGCCGAACTGCAGGCCATGCGCCGGATGATCGCCACCGAAGCCCATCGGCGGCTTGTCGCTGACTGCAATGGGCACGGCAAGCGGCAGGTATTGGCGGGTGGCAGGTATTGGCAGGTGGCGGGCATCGGCGAGGTGCTGGGGGGGTAGGCACCCCCCCCTGGGCAAGGGCCAAGCCGTTGAAAGGCGATCCCGCGATGCAGTTGCTCGGGCAGGAGCCCCTGCGCAGGGGCAGGGCCACCGGAGGGTGGCAAGATTCGTGCGCCGTGCATGATCTGAGGGCTTCGGACGGCGAAAACGCCCCTTGGCGGCAAGATGTTCGCGCGGTGCATTCCCCAACGGCGCTCTGCGGGGCTTTTCGGATGCATGGCGCGCATATCTTGCCAAAATTAGCCGTATTTGAATACATGCAGGCGATATGTTGCCGCGAACCGGTGTTTTCCCCGTCCGAGGCCCCTTCGGGAACGCATCGGGGCGATATCTTGCCATGGCCGGCAGCACGGGAACGCATCGGGCCGATATCTTGCCATGGCCAGGCGCCGAATGATCGCCGCCGAAGTTCATCGACGGTCTATCTCAGACTGTAATGGGGACGGGGCCTGCCCCTGTATTTCCGCTGGCTCTGCACGCTCCCGATGCAATCGTTGGGGGACTTGGTCTAAAATGAAGAATAGTGCGCCCGTGCGGTGCATTCTAAACATACTAGAGTGGCCGGCAGCCTGCCGGCTGAAACGTTACACACAGAAAGGCATGGTATGCAGCGCAACCATTACGATTTCCTCGTCGTTGGCGCTGGCATCACGAGCGCCGTTTTTGCTCATGAAGCCGCCAAGATCGGCAAGACCTGCTTGGTTATCGATCGCCGCGATCACATTGCAGGCAACATCTACACCGAAGAAATTGATGGCATCAACGTGCATAAGTACGGTGCCCATATCTTCCATACGTCGCTTCGTCCCGTTTGGGATTACGTAAATCAGTTCGCCGAGTTCAACAACTACGTGAACAGCCCCGTTGCCAGCTACAAGGACGAGCTGTACAACTTGCCGTTCAATATGAACACCTTCTCCAAGATGTGGGGAATCAAGACCCCTGCTGAAGCGAAGGAAATCATTGAGCGTCAGAAGCAGGAAGCCGCCGAGCAGATTGGCGAAGGCGAGCCTTCCAACCTTGAGGAGCAGGCACTTTCCCTTATCGGCAAGGATGTATTCGAGAAGCTGATCAAGGGCTATACCGAAAAGCAGTGGGGCAAGAGCTGCACCGAGCTGCCCGCTTCCATCATCAAGCGCCTGCCCGTTCGCTTCATCTACGACAACAACTACTTCAACGACCGTTGGCAGGGCATCCCCATGGGCGGCTACACTGCTATGGTTGAGCGTATGTTCGGCGATACGGAAATCCTGCTGAATACCGAATATCGCGAGTTCGTTGCTGAAAACGAAGGTATTGCCGACCGCGTTATTTACTGCGGCACCATTGACGCTTATTTCGATTATCAGCTTGGCGCGCTGGAGTATCGTTCTTTGCGCTTTGAGTCCGAGCGCATCGAATGCGAGAACTGGCAGGGCAACGCGGTAGTTAACTACACCGAGCGCGAAGTGCCCTTCACACGCATTATCGAGCACAAGCACTTCGAATACGGCACGCAGCCAACCACCATCATCACGCGCGAGTATCCTGCAAACTGGGAGCGCGGCGACGAGCCGTACTATCCTCTGAACGACGAGCGCAACAGCGCCCTGTACGAGCAGTACGTTGAGCTTGCCAAGCAGGAAGGCAACGTGGTGTTCGCTGGCCGTTTGGGTGGATACAAGTACTACGACATGGACAAGGCCATCGATGCGGCATTTGATTTGGTGAATGCTGAACTTGGCGTTGACCTGAGGAAATAGGGTTGATCTCCATTTTCTTGCATTGATATGTTGCGAGCCTGGTATGGTTGCCGAAAGGGTAACCGCCGGGCTCGCTGTGGTTTGCGGCTCGATTGCCGTTGAAGGATGCGGCATCCCTCTCTTTGCATCGAGGGTGTTGCCCAATGAGGGCGCCGGCGTAGCTGCGTTTGGCGCTCTGCTGAGCGCCGCTGGGGATGCTGTTCGGTTGAAAGGAAAGCGTATGAGACTGATTGGGATACTTGCCGCCGCTGCATTGGCGTGTACGCTGACGGGTTGCGCAGCTCCGCAGCAGCAGCCCGACCATTCTCAGCTCAAGGTAAATGATGCAGGCGTTTCCTCGGATGAGGGTTCTCGGAGTGGTGAAGAGGCCATCGCTTCTGCCGAGGAAGCCAAGCCGACGGCAAACGAGCTGCGCGCGAATCTGGATATCACGGAAGACTATCGTTCTGATTTCGACCATGGCGAAAAGGGAGCCAGCTATCAGAAGTACATTGTACTGCACGACACCGAAGTGGATAGCAGCGCGGCTTCTATCGTTAATTCATGGGAAAGCAGTGGCAACAAAGTGGCATCGCAGTTTATCGTGAATAAAGACGGCTCCATTGTGCAATGTGTGCCGATGGATGCCATAGCCCATCATGCTGGTTATGGCGATGCGGGCCACAACAGCGAATATGGCGTACCGGAAGACGGGCGCGACGACAAAAAGGGAACCACTAAAGCTCCTTCGAAGAACATTACCGACTACGGCATGAATTCGTATTCTATCGGTATCGAAATAGTGCACGTGGGCGGGCGGGGCGCTTATCCCGAAGCGCAGCTTGAGGCGATTGACGGGCTTATTGCCTATATCGATGCGTATTACGGTAGCGAAAGCACCATCATCGACCATAAAATGTGGCGTTCTGGCAATTCCGACACCTCTGCTGAATTCGCAACGTATTTAGCCAATTAC
>ERZ1034844.304-NODE-304-length-27544-cov-16.055149_pt1 | contig 27544 bp, 17 predicted proteins | sample MGYA00520594_ERZ1034844 | MGnify/ENA primary metagenome ERZ1034844 (study PRJEB33766, sample SAMN09781733) | gut metagenome | biome: gut microbiome | host: Homo sapiens | place: Madagascar | study: EMG produced TPA metagenomics assembly of the PRJNA485056 data... | reverse complement strand
TTATTATTTTTATGTCAGATTTAAAGAACGTAAAGCCATTGGACGAGTTCAACTGGGACGAGTTCGAGAATGGCGGCAACGCAAACGTCAGCAAAGAGGACCTCGAGAAGGCCTATGACGAAACCCTCAACAAGGTAAGCGAGCACCAGGTAGTAGAAGGTACTGTTATCGCTGCCGACAAGAAGGAAGTTATCGTAAACATCGGTTACAAGAGCGACGGTATCATCCCAGCTTCTGAGTTCCGTTACAACCCAGACCTCAAGGTAGGCGACAAGGTTGAGGTTTACGTAGAGAACCAGGAGGACGCTAAGGGTCAGTTGGTACTTTCTCACAAGAAGGCTCGCTTGAGCAAGTCTTGGGAGCGTGTTAACGCAGCTCTCGACAACGAGGAAGTTATCCAGGGTTACATCAAGTGCCGCACTAAGGGTGGTATGATTGTTGACGTTTTCGGTATCGAAGCTTTCTTGCCAGGAAGCCAGATCGACGTTCACCCTATACGCGACTACGACGTATTCGTAGGCAAGACAATGGAGTTCAAGGTTGTAAAGATCAACCAGGAGTTCCGCAACGTTGTTGTTTCTCACAAGGCTCTCATCGAGCAGGAGTTGGAGGCACAGCGTAAAGAGATCATCGGCAAGCTCGAGAAGGGTCAGATCCTCGAAGGTACCGTTAAGAACATCACTACTTACGGTGTATTCGTTGACCTCGGTGGCGTAGACGGATTGATCCACATCACAGACCTCTCTTGGGGCCGCGTAAGCGATCCACACGAGGTTGTAGCTCTCGACCAGAAGATCAACGTTGTTATCCTCGACTTCGATGAGGAGAAGAAGCGTATCGCTCTCGGTCTGAAGCAGCTCACTCCACATCCATGGGATGCTCTCGATGAGAACCTCAAGGTAGGTGACCACGTGAAGGGTAAGGTAGTGGTTATGGCTGACTACGGTGCATTCGTTGAGATTGCTCCAGGTGTAGAGGGCTTGATCCACGTATCTGAGATGTCTTGGAGCCAGCACTTGCGTTCAGCTCAGGACTTCATGAAGGTTGGCGACGAGGTAGAGGCTGTTATCTTGACTCTCGACCGCGCTGAGCGTAAGATGAGCTTGGGTATCAAGCAGCTGAAGGAAGACCCATGGGAGACCATCGAGGTTAAGTATCCTGTAGGCAGCAAGCACACCGCTAAGGTTCGCAACTTCACTAACTTCGGTATCTTCGTAGAGCTCGAGGAAGGTGTTGATGGTTTGATCCACATCTCTGACCTCTCTTGGACTAAGAAGGTAAAGCACCCATCTGAGTTCACTACAGTAGGTGCTCCTATCGACGTAGTAGTTCTCGAGATCGACAAGGAGAACCGTCGTTTGAGCCTCGGTCACAAGCAGTTGGAGAAGAACCCATGGGATGAGTATGAGGCAATCTACACTCCAGGTTCTGTACACAAGGGTACTATCACCGAGATGATGGACAAGGGTGCCGTTATCACACTCGCTGAGGGTGGTGAGGGCTTCGCTACTCCAAAGCACCTCGTTAAGGAAGACGGTAGCCAGGCTAAGAAGGGCGAGGAGCTCGAGTTCAAGGTTATCGAATTCGTTAAGGAGACTAAGCGCATCATCCTCTCTCACTCTCGTACATTCGAGGAGGGCAAGGACGAGGTTAAGGTAGCTGCTCCACGCAAGCACAACAACGGTGGTGCTCGCAAGAACGAGGCTGCTGCTATCAACAATGTTGCAGCTGGTACTTCTCTCGGCGACATCGACGCTCTTGCTAAGCTCAAGGCTCAGATGGAGGGCAAGGCTTAATCTTTAGCCTGTCTTCTATATATAAGATAAATCAAAATAGATTTCACTTATAAATACACCAAGGACCGGTTCTCTGACGAGAGCCGGTCCTTTATTTTTATCCTCCCATTCTATGGCATCACAACGCGCCATCAAAAACTCATATCCTTTTGATTATCAAACATATAATAAACTCCTATTTTATGAACGTTTTTACGCTAAATATAGCTTTTTCTTCAAAAACATTTGCACAACTTAAGTTTTTGTCGTAACTTTGCATCAGAATTTTAAGATTATATATTTATATATGAGACATATACAAAAGATTGTAGTTGCTACCTTGTTAAGCACTACCCTCACTTCTTGTTTTAAAGAGGAACCTCTGAACGCAGAGTGTGACATTGAACAAGCTTACATCCATTTAGATAATCCGCTGGAAATGTTTTTCCAGAAGAGTGATACGCTGATAAGTGTTTTATCTACAGCTGAAGACATCAACTTCGTGGTGCGTAAAAGTACCGACCTTACATCTTTAGCTCCCAAGTTCCGCATGACACCAGGAGCAACCATTTATCCCGACAATGGATCAGAACAAGATTTCAGCAATGGCCCTATTGTGTATACAGTAACATCAGAAGATAAGCAGTATAAGCGTTCCTACCGCATCCACTTCGTATCGAACAAGGATATCATGGAGTATAATTTTGATCATTTCTTCCTCAATGTTTCTCCTGCACCTGCCAACAAATATTACGTATGGAGTGAAGTTGACTCTGAAGGAAACCTGTTGAACAATTGGGCTAACGGAAACCCAGGCTATAGACTTGCCAAAGGAAGTGCCACACCAGAAGAATATCCAACAGTTCCAGAAAGTGAACCAGGACACGAAACCTGTGTAAAGCTCACTACAAGAGAAACGGGTGATTTTGGTAGAAGAATGAAGATGCCTATTGCTGCAGGAAACTTGTTCATTGGCGAATTTGATATGTCCAAAGCATTGGTTGCCAATGCTGCTGGTGTTAAAGGAGTTTTGGCTACAAAATTTGGTCTTCCAGTCTCTTCACAACCAATATCCTTCAATGGTTTCTACAAATATAAGCGTGGAGAGGTATTTACCGATAAGTACGGAACAGAACAAAACAAAAAAGACTTTGGTTCTATCTATGCTGTATTCTACGATAATCACGACGCAGAAGGAAAGCCTTTTGTTCTTCATGGAGACGATGTTCTGTCAAGCGAACAAATTATATCTATAGCAGATTTAGGAAAGATTGATGATACACCTGAATGGACAGCTTTTAACATCAACTTTACCATGCAGCCAGGTAAGACTATCGACCCCGTGAAACTTGCCAACAGAGGATACAACTTGGCCATTGTAAGTTCATCAAGCATCGATGGGGCAATCTTCGAAGGTGCTATTGGTAGTACCTTATGGATAGACAACTACAGCATCAAATGCGCCAATGCAGAATAAAATAATAAACGATAAAGCCAACAAAGAATGAAAAAGATATTCATGGCACTTTCGCTGTTTGCAATCAGTATTGCAACATACGCATGGAAGCCAGCCGACTTACTGCATAACTACAGCTATTATGCCCGTGCTGCTTATAATCTGGGTGGAACAGCTCCTATCGGAATGCCGTCCACTATCCGAAAGATGAACAGCTATAGCCTGCGCCCTAACTTTATGCTGGGTGTGGATGCCTTCCACCCTTTTAACGACCGTTGGGGAATCATGTTCGGACTTCACTTTGAGAACAAGGGCATGAAAGTAGATGCAACCGTAAAGAACTACCACATGAAAATGGTTCAGGGAGGAGAGTCTATTGAAGGTATGTTTACCGGTAGAGTTATGACTCAAGTTGACCAAAGTTTAAGTACTATCCCAGTACAGGCTACTTACGATTTGAGCGATAAGGTCCGCCTGAAGTTAGGCCCCTATTTCTCATACGTCAGCTCTCACAAATTCAGCGGATATGCCTATGACGGCTATCTCCGTGAAGGCAATCCTACTGGTCCAAAAATAGAATTGGGAAATGATGCCAATTCACGCGGTGACTTCGACTTCTCTGGTGACATGCGTAACTGGCAGTTTGGAATCGATGCTGGCGTTGACTGGTATTTCTCTAAACGCTGGGGCGGTTTCGCTGGACTTACTTGGGGACTTTCAGAGGTCTTTAAGAATAGTTTCGATGTCATCGAACAGCCTATGTACCCCATCTATGGTGAAATTGGATTAATATATCAATTAAAATAATCACATAATCATTTATAATAAAAGAAAGGGAATTAAAAATGAAGAAATTAATAACTTGTGTGTTGACAATGTTTTGCGCACTAACAATGCAGGCAACTGATTATTCAGGTAACCTAAATGTTATTGTGAAAGATATGAATCTGAACGTAAACCAGGAATCTAACATCACTGTCAACAAACAAAATGATGGTAAATACGAACTGATCATTAAAGATTTTGTTTTTGGAGGTATGCCTGTTGGAACCATTGATGTAAAAGATGTAGATGCTGTAGAAAATGGAAACCTTACTAATCTAACATTCGATGGACCTACAACTATTCAGGCTAATAGCGAAGGAGGAGGAGATTTACAAGAAACAGAAGTAAATATTACCCTCAATGCAGTCGTTGGTGACAATAAATTAGGTGCAGATATAGTAATTAACGCTATGGGCATGGACATAACAGTTAATTTCACATCTGCAGGTGCATATATACCTAATTCTGATTTCGAAAATTTCCACGAGGCAAAGTTTGAGGTTTATACCACTCAAGAAGCCGATCACTGGCATTCATTTACAAGTGCGCATACAACATCTTTTGCATATAATACTGCAAGACGCCAAAAACAGTCATTTGAATCAACCGATGTGAGAACCACAGACGAAATAATCGGTGAGAAATGCCTCCTCATTAAGTCTGCTCTTCCACTAAACATCCCTGCCAACGGCACTGTTACTACTGGAAGAATTCAAGCTGGAGCAAGGAAAGCAAAAGACACAAAGAATTGTGCTTTCTTGGATCTTAGCTACAACGAAAAAGATGATAAAGGTGATCCTTTCTATACAACATTCACAGCAAAGCCTGATGCTGTAGAATTTTGGTGTCGTTTTAAGCAGGGACAAAACAATTTGTCAAGCAAATATGCTTCTATTAGAGCCGTCATTACTGATGGAACTTATTATCAGGACCCAGAAGATAAAACATATAGTAACATTGTAGCTGTAGCAGCTAACAAGACTATTGAAGGAACAGATGTTTGGCAAAAAGTGACAGCCAACTTTGATTATGATAGTTACAAACCAAAAGAAGAAGAGAACAAAGAAACTAAAGTTATTAATCCAAAGGCTATTCTTGTAACTATTTCTACAAACGCTGAACCAGGCATTGCAAGCAAAGATGCAAACAATCCTGACTACATCTATATTGATGACTTGAGTCTCATCTACAATGCGAACTTAAAGTCATTGAAGTTGAATAATACAGAGTTGTTTGAAGCTGGTAAAACAGACTATACAGTCAATGCCAATGATGCTATTAACTTAAGTGATATTGAAGTTGAATCAGACGGAAATGGTGCCTATATCAGCAAAACTCTCGAAAAGGTTGCTGACGGCATCAAAGTTACTATAACTATTACTTCAAATGACTTAAAGAAACAAAACGTATATACTCTTAATATTAAAGGTGCAACCACAGGCATCAACAAGCCTCAGACTGTTACAACTCAGAGTGGTGTAAAGGCTGTTTACAACCTCAGCGGTCAGCAGGTATCTGGTATGAGCAAGGCTGGTGTTTACATCGTAGAGCGCAATGACGGTACTACCGTAAAGGTTCTGAAGAAGTAATCATCCCCTACTCTCAAATAAATATAGCGGGAGACAAACGAACAGGTTTCGTTTGTCTCCCGTTTGTTTTTTATCAATCCATATTCAAGCATTCGCAACTTCTGAACTTGTGAAAATTCAGTTACAGAACTATTGTCAGAAACTATTGCTGTCCGGTAAAACACAAAAGAGCATAAAAATCCTCCCCGAAGCCCCGTAAAATAGGACTTCGGGGTTTATTTTTTCAAAAGTAAGCCCCCTTAATCGAAAAGACTTGGTTCTGGTGGTGCTTTTTGCATCTCCTTTGCAAGGAAATCATTCCAGGTTTTCTCGGGATTTTCCATGAATGCGATAAAATCGACGTAGTACATGAGCATAAGTCGTACCATAGTAACAACCTGCGAGAATGCACAGTGCCTCTTGATGCTTCTTGACAGAACTGTTATCAGCAGATTTGCAATCAAGACTACCCATGTCTGTATTTGTATGGCGTTGACGCTTTCCCCATAGAAGAAATGAAGCGGAAAATTTTGTTTTAGCTGTTTGTATAGCGACTCGATGGCCCATCTGAGGCGATAAATTTCAGAAATGTCCTCAAACGTGAACTCAAAGTTGTTGGTCAACAGCACAACCGGCTTCTTTGTCTCGTAAAATATCTCCACCCTACGTGCCTCATGGGTGAGTTCCCCTCTTGTAAAAAGCACTTTCTTGTCTATGTGCGTCACCAGTCCCTGCGGGTTGACGTAAGTAATGGATTCAAGTTCCTCGTACTTAAGGTTTTTCTTCATTTTGGTCACGTAGCACACGCCTTCTTCGGTAAGACGTTGGAATTGTGCGATGTCGACGTAACCACGATCCATCGCCAAAGTGGAGTCTTTTGGCAAATGCACCTCCTTCAGCAGGTAATGATCGTGTTTTGCGGCGGATGTGAGCTGCACCACCATCGGCACGCCGACATGATACTTCATTACCGTATGTACTTTCATGCCGCCTTTTTTCTTGCCTGATTTCGGGTGCCGCCCGACACCTTTGAGTATGTTGTCAAAGAGCGTTATTGTGGTGGAATCCATCATGTAAAGCAACTTCTCCCAGTCTTTAGGCTCGTGAGTCTGCCCCTTATAGCACTTGGAGGGGCGGCTGTCCGCTAAAAATTTGGCATACTTCTCCAAAAGATACGCATAAACACTTGCAAAGAACTCCTGAGGACGGCGTATATTGGCCTCCGCAAGCGTGCTGCGACGAACCAGATAGTTCATTCCGAGGTGTCCGAGCTTGTGAGCCTCCGCCTTCATGCCTATCTCAAGTTCGCGAAGAGAATCAAAGTGTTTGAGTATGCCGAACAGCATTACCACAAGATGTTGGTAGCCGTCAAAACGCTTCACGTAAGCCTCGCTTCCTTTCGTTTCGCGACTTATTTGAAGAATCTTCTCTTTGTCGAGTAACTTTAACACTTGACTATAGACCGGCTGTCCGGTAAAATGACTATCTTTGCTCATGGTTATATATTTTTTCGCAAAACAAAGATAACCAAAAGGGCTGATACCTCGTGAGAAGTGTCAGCCCTAATTTATTTTGTTTGAAAAAGTTTTACCGGACAGCAATAGTCAGAAACACTTTTTTCAGTAAAAGCTTTGTCAAGTCTGAATTTTAAGCTAACTTTGCAAAAGATATGTAGAACTAAACTTTATCAGCGAATGAAACATTACGAGATAAACAAAGATATGCGTTACTTGCAATTGTTGGCACAGTCGTTCCCAACAGTGGCAGAAGCCAGCACAGAGATTATCAACCTGCAAGCCATTCTCAACCTTCCTAAAGGTACAGAACACTTCCTGGCTGATATCCACGGCGAATACGAGGCTTTCCTGCATGTGCTGAAAAACGCATCAGGAAACATCAAGCGAAAGGTGAACGAGCTCTTCGGCAACACCTTGCGCGAAGCTGAAAAACGCGAACTCTGCACACTCATCTACTACCCAGAGCAGAAACTGGAACTGGTAAAGCAAAACGAACCCGACATCAACGACTGGTACCACATCACACTGCACCAGTTGGTGGCAGTATGCCGTGATGTATCAAGCAAATACACCCGTTCGAAGGTGAGAAAGTCACTACCCTGCGACTTCTCTTACATCATACAGGAACTCCTGCACGAACATACCGAAGACCATGACAAGACAGCCTATGTCAACGTCATCGTCGACACCATCATATCGACAGGACGTGCCGACGACTTTATCATCGCCATAGCCAACGTGATACAACGACTCGCCATAGACCAGCTGCACATCCTCGGCGACATCTACGATCGTGGACCAGGTGCACACATCATCCTCGACAAGATGCGCCACTATCACAGTTGGGATATACAATGGGGCAATCACGATGTACTCTGGATGGGTGCTGCCGCAGGCAATGACGCTTGCATCTGCAACGTGATTCGTCTGAGCTTGCGTTACGCCAACCTCGCCACGTTAGAGGAAGGCTATGGCATCAACCTTATCCCCTTGGCCACTTTTGCCATGGAAGCATACAAGGACGACGAATGTGCTGAGTTTATACCCAAGATGAGCGGTGGCGCTGCTGACATAGACGAGAAAACCCAGCGACTGACAGCTCAGATGCACAAAGCCATTGCTGTCATCCAGTTTAAGATAGAGGGTCAACTCATTGCCAAGCACCCCGAATGGAAGATGGACAAGCGCCGACTCTTCGAACACATAGACTACGAGAAAAAGGAGATAGAGATAGATGGCAAGATTTATCCCATGACATCGTGCCACTTCCCTACCATCAACCCCGCCTCTCCCTACGAACTCTCGTCAGAAGAAGAGTTGCTGATGGCAAAGTTGCACCACTCGTTTATGGTATGCGAAAAGTTGCATAAGCACATCAAGGTGATGCTGCAGCACGGTTGTATGTACACCATCATCAACGACAACCTGCTCTTCCACGCATCGTGTCCGCTCAATGCAGATGGTTCGCTGAAAGAGGTAGAGATATTCCCCGGCAAGAAGTTCGCAGGCCGTGAGCTCATGCACCAGACTGGCATGCAGATACGTACAGCCTTCCAGTCTGACTCCGACCCTAAAGAGCGAGAATATGCCATCGACTATTTCATCTATCTATGGTGCGGTCCCGACAGTCCTCTCTTCGACAAGAGCAAGATGGCTACCTTTGAGCGATACTTCATCAACGACAAAGAAACCCATAAGGAGGAGAAAGGCTATTACTTCCTCTTGCGTGACGACGAGCAAGTCATCGACCATATCATGGATGCCTTTGGAGTAACAGGCCCTAACCGCCATATCATCAACGGACACGTGCCCGTACGCACCACCAAGGGCGAGAACCCCATCAAGGCCAATGGCAAACTAATGGTGATAGATGGTGGCTTCTCGAAAGCGTACCACAACGAAACGGGTATTGCAGGCTATACATTGGTTTACCACTCACGCGGATTCCAGTTAGTACAGCACGAACCATTCACAAGCATGGAAGACGCCATTCTGCGAGGTACCGACATCAAGAGTACCACTCAGATTGTGGAAATGTCTAACCGACGCATGCTCGTAGCAGATACCGATATAGGACAAGAGCTCCGCAAGCAGATAGCCGACCTGGAAGAACTCCTCTACGCTTACCGACACGGTTTCGTGAAGGAATCGGAAAGAAAGAAGTAAGGTTGAATATTGTTTAACTTAAAAGAAAACGACAGAAGAGCGCCTTGGCGCTATTACACGATTTCACACATTTCGGCAAAAGGAGGCAGTCTACAACACAATAACCCCATTCATCTCTCTAACAGGTGGAGAGATGGATGGGGTTATTTTATACTAAAGCCATATCGTTAAAGACACAACAACATTATATGATCCATGATTTAATTCCGAATAGATACATATAGTATTTAACTTCCGTACATGCGAAACTTCTGTTACGGATATAAAACCTTGAAGATTGATTTTAGAAAATATAGTTGAATCCGACAAGCTATATCATTGGACAAAACAAGACACCCAGTACCGTTTTCTGTATCAGCAAAGTGGTACTGGAGTTTCACCCGGCTGGTACTGGAGTTTCACTTAACTGATATAGCAGTACCACCTTATTTACACAAACTATGAAACTAAAAGTCTTTTTAAAGGAGATTAAGAGCTATTTTTAATTATGTCAGTCTGGTAAAACTTTTCTACCCCAATAAGGTAGGGTCGGATTCGGGCTGGTTTATCGGGTGAGCCTGAGCCGGCTCACCCGTTAGATAATGCTCATGTCGAGTGTACAATAAAAAAGGAAATGCTTTTAGCATTTCCTTCTTCTGTAGTCGATAGGGGAATCGAACCCCTATGCCAAGATTGAGAATCTTGTATCCTAACCATTAGATGAATCGACCTCAATAAAAAAGCCTGCACGGGTCTCACGACTGATGTAGGCGAATACCATGAAAAACACTGTAGTCGATAGGGGAATCGAACCCCTATGCCAAGATTGAGAATCTTGTATCCTAACCATTAGATGAATCGACCAGATTTTGCACTCACGAAAATCAGCTTGCGGAAGGTGGGGGATTCGAACCCCCGGTACGGTAACCCGCACGTCAGTTTAGCAAACTGGTGGTTTCAGCCACTCACCCAACCTTCCTTGTCGGACTTGTTAACCGAACTCAAGCATCATTTCTCAAATGCGAGTGCAAAGGTAACGTTTTTATTTTATTCCACCAAATTTTTTGGCAATTATTTTTTAATTATTCTCATTTTCTCCTGTAAACTGCCCTATAAAGTAGATATAACCGCTACGAACATCCGTTATCATATACACGAAAGGACGATTGGCATGAAACTCTACTCTGCGTGGATCTGGCTGCAAAGAAGTCAACATGACAGCAGCAGCAGTTACAGCAGCAGCCTTGGTACCCTCTTCGCTCACCTCTATCTTTGCCTTCTGAAGCATCTTAGAGATATAGACATTTCCATCGGCCAGCTTGCTGAAGTTAGCCTTGCTTGAATCAAACATACTGGGTGCTCCCAACTTGCTGACAATCTCATTGAGCGGCAATTCCAGCTCTGTAGTGAAACGTGGCAGTTTCAGGTCAACTACGCACTCTTCCATCTTTCCGCTGAGAGCAGCCAACTTATCGGCATCGAGCGATTTCATCATCTCGTCGATCGACTTACCCTCTCGTGGCAACAATACTGTCATGGCATAAGCTCCATTGCCATAAGGCATATTGATGGTAGAGAACTGTTCGTTGTCAGCAAAGAAATATTTGCCCACACGGTGCATCATATTCACGCGCTTCATGTCACGAGTGTACCCCTTGAAATTCTCCATCTTGGTTTCACTCTTCTTAAACTTCTTCTCCCAGCTTCCATTAAAGTAGATGGCATTCATGATGTATGAGATGGCATTAGCATCCACCTGGTCGATAATGGTTGGAATCATACCATTGGTATGCTTCTTGCACCATTCGTTGATATGGGAAGTAGTCTTGCTGCTACCAAAGTCAAGAGACTCTATGCCTGCCTGATAGTTGTCTGCCACCTCCTTGGCGAAGGCATCTTTCAAAGTATAATGCTTGTTGAGTGCAATATAGTTAGCTATGTTGACCGTGGTAGCAGGGTCTGCCTTACCCGCATACTGCATCATGCTGCGGCTAAGCGCATTCAGTTCGTCGAGCGACATATCGCCGTCACATCCCAAAGCCTTCAGTATCTCCTGTTGAGTTTGTCCGTCGGCACCATTGGCAAGCATCCCCATCAGGTAAGTAAGACTCAACGGAGAGATAACCTTAGAGTCGAAGCCTGCCACCTGTGAGAAGAAATTGAGTGCAAACTGATTGTTCTTCTTCGCGAAAGCTTGCTGAGCATCAGAAAGTACGAGATATTCAGGATCCATATTCTCTACATTACCCTTAGAAGCTTCTATACTGGTGGTGCCTTGCTGCACCTGTTCTTGTGCTTTCTTGCTTGTGTTGCAAGATGTGGTGAGTGCCATTGCCAAAGTTGCAAGTGCCACTGTTGTCGTTTTCTTGTTCATCATTATTCTCTTATTTGTTGATTTTATCAGATTAAACGTAATGACTGCTTAATCATTGCACCGCAAGAGCGGCTTTTAACCGACATTAACAAAAAAGAGCAGAAGAATGTGCAACACCCTCCTACTCTTTTACCTTTTATTTTTTTACCTTTAAAAAGCAGCAAGGCTCTTTTTTACTTTTTTACCTTTTTACTTTTTTACCTTTAAAAGGCAGCAAGGCTCTTTTTTACTTTTTTACCTTTTTACTTTTTTACTTTTCAACAAACTTATCACCCGTCTGCTTGATGAGTTCCTTGGCATATTTCTCAGGATAACCAGGGCGTGCAGGACGAGCACCTAATCCATCCTCGGTACGAACAAAGTTGCCATCCTTGTCGGTAGGCTTGATGATCATGTCGTTATACTTCACCACCATGAACTGGAAGAGCTGCTTCCATCGTGCCAGCATCTGCTGAGCCTTCTCGATGCCATAGTCGTTGAGATACTTGACAGCCTGCTGTGGATGCTGTGCATAGAGTTCCTTTGCCTTAGCCTCTACCTCGTTCTGTGCAGCAAAATAGCTATTGTCAAGACTATCGCGCACCGCTTTCAGTGTGGGGAACAACTGGCTGTAGCGTGGATAGACCATATTGCTTGTCATGTTGCATACCCAGTATGCATTCTTGTCACTGAAAGTCACAGCATCAGCACCAGGAGTGTTGTAGCACTCAGGCTGAACCGTAGAGCTACAGTAAATAGGCGTAAAAGGCACCATATTGGCATCATCGTTACCAAACCAGAGCACACCACCTATCTCACGTGGCAACCAAGAACGCATCTGGCTCACATATACGAAGCCACTCTGCTGTGTGCTTGTAGGACGCTCATTGAAGCAAGACTTACCATCCACCTTAAAAGATAAAGGTGTGGGACGATAAGGCATCTGCCAAATACCACCACCAAGGTCTTCACCATCGGCAACAGAGAGAGGTGTTCCCTCATAATGGTCGCGCATACAAGCCTCCATGTCCTGTACACTCACCTTGCGGTCGGGCACAATCCAAAGAGGCATATCCTCCGCCTGAGGATCCTTGCCAAGTGCCCAAGGCAAGTATCGACTCATGTCTTTGAAGTGATTAAAGAAAGCCCATGCACGCGCATCGCAGAAACGACGTCCCGAGAAATCGGGCTTGGCATAAGCCATCTTCCAAGAGAAGTCGGCATCCTTGCCTTTATACCATCCCTTGCTGCGTGCAAAAGCCACCACGTCTTTGGCATACATCACGTTATTCTTGTCCTTCATATTAAACTTGCCTATGCGACTCTGGTTGGCATGAGCACAGATGGCATCGTCAGGGATGCGCTGAGCTACCCATACAGTACCCTTACTACCAGGACCCTTACCCATCATCTCCATGATCCATGCCTCGTTGGGGTCGCAGATGGTAAAGGTTTCTCCCTCTGAGTTATAGCCATAAGTATTGGTAAGAGTAGTCATTACCTTGATGGCCTCACGTGCAGTCTTGCTGCGTTGCAGCGCAATGTAGATGAGCGATCCATAGTCGATAACACCAGTAGAATCGACCATCTCCTCTCGCCCACCATAGGTAGTTTCACCGATAGTCACTTGCCACTCATTGATATTACCTATTACATTATAGGTCTCTGCTGCCTCTGGTATCTCGCCATGATATTTGTTGGTATCCCAGTCGTACACCTTGCGCATCTCACCCTTGGCATGCTTGCCAGCAGGATAATGGCAGAGTCCCTGGAACATACCATAGTCATCGGCACTATATGAACACATCACCGAACCATCGGTAGACGCTTTCTTACCTACAATAAAATTGGTGCAGGCATCCGCCTCTGAGACACTGCCCAACATGGCTACTGCCATCAAGACAGAAGCAAAAATCTTATTCATAAAAATATACCTTTATTTATAAACACAAAAAGGGAAAAGCACTTGAATTTTTCACTCTTCCCTTTTCACTATTTCCTATTTACTTACTTATTCGCAAGCTTTAAAACTCATATCCAAGCCCTTGACGCTGTGAGTCAAGGCACCCACAGAGATGAAGTCAACACCCTGCTCGGCATAGTCGCGGATGGTATCGTATGTGATACCGCCTGATGACTCAGTCTCATACTTGCCTGCGATAATGTCGACAGCCTTCTTGGTGTCAGCCACAGAGAAGTTGTCGAGCATGATACGGTCAACATCGCCATGCTTCAGCACCTGGTCGAGCTCATCGAAGCTGCGTACCTCGATTTCAATCTTCAAGTCGAGACCCTTCTCCTTGAGATAAGCATGGCAACGGTCGATGGCGTTATCGATACCGCCAGCGAAATCGATGTGATTGTCCTTGAGGAGAATCATATCGAAGAGACCAATGCGATGGTTCATACCACCACCGATCTTCACTGCCTGTTTTTCGAGCATACGTAATCCTGGAGTTGTCTTACGTGTATCGAGAACGTGTGTCTTCGTTCCTTCAAGTCGTTTCACATACTTAGCTGTCATCGTAGCGATACCGCTCATGCGCTGCATGATGTTGAGCATGAGACGCTCTGTCTGCAACAAAGAACGAATCTTGCCTTCCACAACCATGGCGATGTCGCCCTTCTTCACAGGGGTACCATCCTGCATGAGCACCTCTACCTTCATGGTAGGGTCGAAGCGTGCAAACACCTTCTTAGCAACTTCTACACCTGCCAAGATACCGTCTTCCTTAATGAGCAGATGGCTTTTGCCCATAGCATCCTCTGGAATACAGCAGAGAGTGGTATGATCGCCATCACCAATATCCTCAGCAAAAGCCAAGTCTATCAATTTGTCTTCTAACTGATCTACACTTAACATAATCTATTGTTTAGTTTGTTAATGATTACTTACATTTATGAAAAAGCCGAGGCTTCACTCTATATTCAGAGTCCCAACCATCTTCCACGATGGTAAGCTCTCAGCAGTCCTGCTTCATCGGCCCTTACCTCAATTGTTCCTCCCAACCATTCGGTCATAGGTTGCTCTTGCTCGAAGGGGAAGCATCTGAGCACTCGTCCGTCATCAGCAAGTTCTACGATGGCCTGACCCATCGTCTTTCCGTCTTCCAGGATGACCTGATGAGCAGCATATCTTTTCATTCTTACTATGTTTTTAGAATTCTCCTATTTAACCACATTCAAGTCTACCTTTTCCACAGGTTTCAATTCACGAGGAACTGTCATCTTCCTGTTGATAGGCATAGGCTTCACAGGCATATTCCCTTTGGCACGAATCGGCTGGATAGACTGTACCGATGTTGTTGTCGAAGTTGACAATGTCTTTTTCGTGCTGTCCATCGTAGCGGCATTGCCCCCACTTTGTCCATTCTGTCGAATGTCAGCCTCATTATTCAGGGTTGGTAACGGCTTCTTGTGCATCTTGATCATGCGGATATGATCCAGGAACATTAGCTTGAGCGTTGTTGCCGAACTGAAGTCGTTAGAGAAGTCACCACTGTTGAGCAAGAAGAATCCCTTAACGCTCTTGATGCCCAGCGTATCACGATCTTCCACCTGCATGGAGTAACGCTGCGAACTCTGCACATGAATGACCTGCGAAGCGATACTATCGTTACCAAACTGCACTGCCAACACCGCCAATCCATCGCGTATACCATCTTGATAGATGAAATGCGACTCAAAGTCGAGCATGATGCAATCACCCTTATGGAACGACGTATCCGCCTTGATCTCGAAATTGTAATAGTTGAGCGGTTTTGCCGTCATCAAGACCAGCGAGCGTGTACCCTTCCAGATATTCGTCGTATCACCCGAAGATGCAAGATCTCCAAACCTACTCTGATCATTGGCATCAGCACCCAGCGAGATAGCTTCATCGTTGAGTCGTTCACTAAGATTTTTATATATGGTGTGCAACTTTTCGGTATGTCGCATATAGTAAACCATCGAAGAATCAAACTCAGCCGAAGTAACATCATATTTTCGCAACACCGCATCCTTGTATACAAAGCGCTGTTTTTCGTCGCCTCCATCATTCTGTACCAGAGCCAGTGCCAAATGATAATCATGAAGAATATCCTCCATCTTACCCTCAGACAAGACATCACTGGGCAAACTGGGTTTGCAGCCCGTAAGCGACATGCTCCCTACCGACATCACAAAGGCCAAGAGCAACAACGTATGCTTCATCTTCATCATGACTTTGCTTCCTCCTTATCCTTACCTAATGCCTCCAACTCTTTTCGACAGAAGAGCAAGAGCGTGATGATACCTACTGTCACACACGAATCTGCAAAGTTGAACACTGGGTCAAAGAAGGTAAAATCACTTCCTCCGAAGAAAGGCATCCATGACGGCCATGTTATCGTAAAGAAAGGGAAACGGAACATATCGACCACCTTACCCATCATAAAGCCTGAATATCCTGTACCGAAGGGCACAAAATGTGAAATATAGAATGGTTCAGAGGAGGTAAATATGAGTCCGTAGAACATGGAGTCTATCATATTGCCAATAGCACCCGTGGTAACCAGCGCCACCATATAGACATAGAGCAGGCGATGCTTTCCCGCTTTGATGATACGTCGCAGATACCACAACAAAACGATGATGGCAGCTGTACGCAACAAACTTAACGTGAGCTTATTGATAAACGACATGCCCCATGCCATACCATTGTTCTCAACAAAATCGATAAAGAACCAGTCGGTAACACGAACAGACTCACCAAGACAAAAGTGGGTCTTGACATAAAGTTTGATTATCTGATCGATAACCAATAATGTCACCACCATTGCCGTGACGAGCCATCCTGTATGTTTTTTACATTGCTTCATTGATTAATGCTTTCTGGCTTGCTTAGAAGCGACACTCAACGTGGCATGAGGAACTGCCCGCAGACGCTCTTTCGGAATGAGTTCTCCCGTCTCACGGTCTATGCCGTAAGTCTTGTTCTTGATGCGTACGAGTGCACCCTCCAGGCCTAAGATAAACTTCTGCTGTCGCTGCGCCATCTGTATGATTTCCTCTTTACTCTGCGCCTCACTGCCCTCCTCCAGAGCTTTGTATGTAGGAGAAGTATCAATGATGTCGTTGCTATCTGAGTGATTGAGCTGTGCCATCATTTCAGCATAGTTGGCTTTAGCCACTTTCAATTTCTCATTGATGATACTGCGGAATTCTTCCAATTCCTCGTCGCTGTATCTCTTCTTTTCGCTTGCCATAGATATTAAGTATTAAGTTAATAAATGTATGATTAATTTTTCTCTACCAGAATATTGAGCTTAAACTCGTCAAACTCAGTTTCTGTACCTTTGTTATCAGCAATAATTATCTCATCAGCCAACACCTGAGTCTTGATGTAGTCGCCGAAAGTTTCGATGGCAGCGTTGGTCTCCTCATTAGGAGCCACTGTCACCTTGATGCGGTCGGTAATCTCCAGACCAGTCTCCTTGCGGAGGTTTTGGATACGGTTGATCAGCTCACGAGCCATACCCTCCTTCTTCAATTCAGGAGTCAACTCTACCTCAAGCGCTACGGTCAGATTGCCCTCGTTAGATACGAGCCATCCTGGGATATCCTCAGAGATAATCTCCACGTCGGCTACCTCTACCACGGCTTCCTGTCCGTCAATATTCAATGTGATGTTGCCTGCCTTCTCGAAGGCTGCAATCTGGTCCTGATCGAGTGCTGACATCTGGGCAGCAACACCCTTCATCAGCTTGCCGAACTTCTTACCCATCACTCTGAAGTTACACTTCACCTTCTTCACGAGAATGCCCTGACCCTCAATGAAGTTAACCTCCTTCACGTTCACCTCGTTCTTCAACAGTCCGGCTACTGCCTCGATGTGTGCCTTCTGTACATCATCTACGGCAGGAATCATGATCTGCTGGAGTGGCTGACGAACCTTGATGTTCACCTTGCGGCGCAATGCCAATACCATAGAAGTAATCTTCTGGGCGATGGCCATACGCTCCTCCAGGTCGGCATCGATAGCAGCCTCATCGGCTACAGGGAACTTGTCGAGGTGTACGCTCTCCAACTCGCCGCCCAAGTCGTGATACAACTCGTCTGCATAGAATGGAGCGAAAGGTGCCAGGAGCTTAGCCACTGTCATCAAACAGGTATAGAGAGTCTGATAAGCGCTGAGCTTATCCTCGCTCATCTCCTTACCCCAGAAACGTTTACGGTTCAGACGAACGTACCAGTTAGAGAGGTCATCGTTGACGAAGGCATCGATGAGACGGCCTGCGCGGGTTGGATCATAGCCAGCCAACTCTCTGTCAACGCCCTTGATGAGGGTATTGAGTGAAGAGAGAATCCAGCGGTCGATCTCTGGGCGCTTCTCGAATGGCACCTGAGCAGCCTCAGCATCGAAACCATCTACATTAGCATAGAGGGCGAAGAAGCTGTAGGTATTATATAAGGTACCGAAGAACTTACGACGGGTCTCGTCCACACCATTAGGGTCGAACTTGAGGTTGTCCCAAGGCTCGCTGTTGGTCATCATATAGAAACGAACAGGGTCGGCACCATACTTATCGATCATCTCGAATGGGTTGGTCACATTGCCCACGTGCTTACTCATCTTGTTACCCTTGGCATCGAGAACGAGACCAGAAGAGATTACGTTCTTGAAAGCTACGCTGTCGAATACCATGGTAGCGATGGCGTGCAGGGTGAAGAACCATCCACGGGTCTGATCCACGCCCTCGTTGATGAAGTCGGCTGGATAGAACTTAGGAGGAATAGCATATCCCTCGTAGGTGCTGTGGATGAGTGCATCGCGGTCTGCCTCTGTGCCACGTGCCATCTCTCCCTCGAATGGGTAGTGGAGCTGGGCGTAAGGCATTGAACCTGAATCGAACCAAACGTCGATCAGGTCGCTCTCACGATACATAGGCTTACCTTCTTCGTTGACCAATACGATCTTGTCAACGTATGGACGGTGGAGGTCAATCTTATCATAGTTCTCCTGACTGTAGTCGCCAGGAACGAAACCATTCTCCTTCAATGGGTTGCTCTGCATGATACCGGCAGCCACAGACTTCTCGATTTCAGCATAGAGTTCCTCAAGACTGCCGATGCACTTCTCGCCACGGTTCTCGTCACGCCAGATTGGCAATGGAGTACCCCAGAAGCGGGAACGTGAAAGGTTCCAGTCGTTCAGGTTCTCGAGCCAGTTGCCGAAACGGCCTGTACCGGTGCTCTCAGGCTGCCAGTTGATGGTCTTGTTCAATTCTACCATGCGCTCCTTGCGGGCTGTATCCTTGATAAACCAGCTATCCAATGGATAATAGAGGATAGGCTTGTCGGTACGCCAGCAGTGAGGATAGTTGTGCACGTGCTTCTCGCTCTTGAAAGCCTTGCCCTCCTGCTTCAACTCGTAGCAGAGTACGATGTTCAGGTCTTCAGCCTTATCAGAAGCCTTCTTGTCCCAGACGCCATCCACATTAAACTGTGGGTCGTAGGCATTCTTCACGTAGTCGCCTGCGTGATGAGCGTATGCCTCCTTGTTGACGCAAGCGTTCACGAAGTTGTCATCGAGGTCTTCGATGAGATAGAACTTACCCTGCAGGTCAACCATTGGGCGGGTCTCGCCCTTCTTATTAATAAGGTAGAGGGCTGGGATGTTGGCATCCTTAGCCACCTTGGCATCATCGGCACCGAATGTAGGGGCGATGTGCACGATACCAGTACCGTCATCGGTAGTAACGTAGTCGCCGAGGATGACGCGGAAAGCCTCGCTGTCCATCTCAACAAACTTATCGCGACCATCCTCAGAAGCGAATACTTTCTCAGGATGAGCAGCTGCATATTCTGTAACGAAAGCTGGAGCAAAGGCATCTACCTTCTCGCATGGCTTCACCCATGGCAAGAGCTGCTCATAGTGCAAGCCTTCGAGGTCTGTACCCTTCATGTGATCGATAATGCGCCATGGGCACTGCTTCTTCTCCTTGTCGAATGGCAGGAGATCGCCCTCCTTGCACTCCTGGTCGGCCTTCAGATATGAACCTACCAGCGCCTCAGCCATCACGAGAGTCATAGGCTCGCCATTGTAGAGGTTGTAGGTCTCGATAGCTACATAGTCAATCTTAGGACCCACACAGAGAGCCACGTTTGATGGCAAAGTCCAAGGTGTAGTGGTCCATGCGATGAAGTATGGCTTGCCCCACTTGGTCCACTCAGCCTTAGGATCCTTGATGAGGAACTGGGCAGTGGTGGTGAGGTCCTTGACATCGCGGTAGCATCCAGGCTGGTTCAACTCGTGAGAGCTCAAACCTGTACCTGCACCTGGAGAATATGGCTGGATGGTGTAACCCTTGTAGAGCAGGCCCTTGTTGTAGAGCTGCTTGAGGAGCCACCAGAGAGTCTCGATGTACTTGTTATCGTAGGTGATATAAGGATGATCGAGGTCTACGAAGTAACCCATCTTCTCGGTCAGCTCGCGCCACTCTGCGGTGAACTTCATCACATTCTCGCGGCACTTGTGGTTGTAATCCTCGGTAGAGATGTACTTCTCAGAAGCTTTGTTGTCGATATCCTTCTTGGTGATGCCGAGTTCCTTCTCGACACCGAGTTCAACAGGGAGTCCGTGGGTATCCCATCCCGCCTTGCGGTGAACCTGGAAGCCCTTCATGGTCTTGTATCTGTTGAATGTATCCTTGATACTACGTGCCAACACGTGGTGAATACCCGGGTGGCCATTTGCTGATGGAGGTCCCTCGAAGAAGATAAACTGAGGGCAGCCTTCACGCTCATCGATAGACTTGTGGAAGATATCATTCTTCTCCCACGCTGCTAGTACGTCATTGTTTGTCTGAGTAAGATTCAGACCATTGTGCTCGGCAAATTTCTTAGCCATATTACCTTATATATTATGTTGTTTTATTTTCTTTTGCGCGCAAAGTTACAAAAAAAATATGTTCCTCCCAAATCTAATATGATTTTTTTACAAAACAAAACCTCGCGCCATATTCCATAAGAATATAACGCGAGGTAAATATAATGATTTTCAGAGCGAATGTTCGCTACGAAAACAGAGGTTGAGCGTATCGGATTAGTGACTATCCTCCTCGGCAGCCTTAGTCTTGGCGTCGTTAGCACCATAGAGACCATAGTAAGCCTGGTAACGGTTGTAGCCCCAGTTAGCCTTCTCCTTGTTAGGATCGAGCTCCTTAGCCTTGTCGAGGTGCTTGATAGACTCCTCGTAGACAGCCTTACGCTCAGCAGGATTCTGTACATCAGAAGCCTTTACGTTGAGGCAAGCACCGAGATAAGTCATCACTACCACGTTTTCTGGCTGTACAGCCAGCGCCTTCTTCAAACATTCGATAGCCTTGTCGGCATCGTTCTTGCTGATATAGTACATACCCTTGTCAGCCAAAGCCACGAAGTTGTTAGGATTCTTAGCGATAGCGCCATCAAGCAATTCGAGCTGCTCTTTCTCCATCTTCAAAGAAGAGTACATGCTGTTAAGACCATCAAGAATCACGTCGTTGTTCTCGTCGTTAACATAGAGGTCCTTCAACTTCTTGATGTAAGCCAAAGAGTCAGCCTGATTCTTCAGACCATCCTTCATAACATAGAGCTTCAGATTGAGTGCTTCCTTAGCCTGCTCAGGATCCTTCATAGCCATGTCGCAGTACTTCTCGCAACGCTTGATATCCTTAGCCTGATAAGCATAACGTGCAGCAAAGAGTGCCACCTGTCCTAAGTAATCCTTCTCAGCTTCCTTCTCTTTCACCTTAGAGTCGAAGATAGGAGCATTCTCTGTATCGAGGAACTTACCCCAGTACTTCAGCACGTTCTCTGGTTCATTCTTCTGAGCAGCATCCTGACCTGCATTAACGAGCTGTATACGAGCCTGCCATACCAAGTCCTTATTGCCATCATACTTAGGTTTTACCTTACCCTTAGCATCAGGCAACTGGTCGTACTTATAGCACTCCAAGGCAGCAGAAAGCGCATTGTATGCGTTCTTATACATAGCCTCCTTGTCGGCAGTAGTAGTCTTCTTGATTTGATCTTCCAACTCCTTAGCCGACTCCTTGTTATAGGCGTCCATGCTGAGCTTTACCAAGTAGTTGTAGGCTTTAGCTCTCTCGGCGTCGCTGGCCATAGAAGCGAGGTTTTGCTTTACCAAGGCTTTAGCCTCAGAATACTTCTTGGCACCGAGCACTGCCTTGAGGGCATCGCTATCGCCTGCAAATGCTGATGTGGCACCTAGTACCAACATGGCAGCTACAATTAACTTTTTCATGTTCTTTATCAATTAAGTTTGTGTTAATTTGTTAATTCACATTATTCGAAGTCGACGTTGGGAGTTTCCTCTGTATCGGGAGTTTCCTCGCCCTCTGCAGATGCAGTCTCACCCTCTATCTCCTCGCTCTTCTTGGCCCATGCAGCCTTGCTTTCCTCCTCTACCGAAGCCTCAAGTTCCGAGCTCATCACCTTACATACGCTGGCAATGACATCATTCTTCTTGGCCAGGTTGATGAGACGTACGCCCTGTGTGGCACGTCCCATGACACGACATTCAGCCACAGCCAGTCGTATCACAATACCGCTCTGGTTGATAATCATCAGGTCATTTTCGTCGGTCACATTCTTGATAGCTACCAGTCGGCCGGTCTTGTCGGTAATATTCAGGGTCTTCACACCCTTACCACCACGGTTGGTCACACGATAGTCCACCACGTCAGAACGTTTGCCGTAACCTTGTTCGCTCACCACCATGACGGTTTCCTTTTCAGGATCGTTGACAACGATCATACCCACTACCGCATCATCGTCACCATCAAGACGCATGCCACGCACACCCGTAGAGGTACGTCCCATCGTTCGGATAGTATTCTCATCGAAGCGTACAGCACGACCATTTCTATTAGCCAGAATCAGCTCGTTATGACCATTTGTCAGACGAACATCTACCACCTCGTCACCTTCCACGATATTGATAGCTATCACACCGTTAGCACGTGGTCGAGAGTAAGCCTCCAAGCAAGTCTTCTTCACCGTACCATTCTTGGTAGCAAATATTACATAATGACTATTGATAAACTCAGCATCATTCAATCCTCTAAGACGGAGGAATGCGTTCACCTGATCGTCGCTGTCGATATTCAGAAGGTTCTGGATAGCACGACCCTTAGAGTTGCGATCTCCCTCAGGAATCTCATAGCACTTCAGCCAGTAGCAACGTCCCTTCTTGGTAAAGAAGAGCATCGTCTGGTGCATAGTGGCAGGATAAATATACTCAGTGAAGTCCTTATCACGAGTGCGAGCACCCTTAGAACCCACTCCACCACGAGCCTGCTCACGGAACTCAGACAATGGTGTACGCTTGATGTACCCCATGTGGCTCACAGTGATGACTACAGGGTCGTTAGGATAGAAGTCCTCTGGATTAAACTCATGATCGTCTGGCTTAATCAAGGTACGACGCGCGTCACCATACTTCTCCTTTACCTCATTGAGTTCGTCCTTCATCACCTTCTTGCAGAGTTCAGGATCGTTGAGTATCTGGTTCAGATAGTCGATAGTCTTCATCAACTCATCAAACTCGTTGTGCAACTGTTCCAAGCGCAAGCCTGTGAGCTGGCTCAAACGCATATCCACGATGGCCTTGCTCTGTAGCTCGTCGAGTTCGAATCGTTTCTCCAAGTTGCGCTGCGCATCCGAAGGTGTCTTGCTGGCGCGGATGATATGCACCACCTCGTCGATATTATCACAGGCGATGATCAGACCCTCCAAGATGTGAGCACGCTCCTGAGCCTTCTTCAGTTCAAACTGGGTGCGACGGATGGTTACATCATGACGATGTTCCACAAAATATTTCACACACTCCTTCAAGCTCAGCAAGCGTGGACGACCACCCACAAGAGCGATACAATTCACAGAGAATGAGCTCTGTAGGGCTGTCATCTTGAAGAGTTTGTTAAGAAGTACATTAGCGTTGGCATCACGCTTCACATCGACCACGATACGCATACCCTGGCGGCCAGACTCATCGTTGACATTAGAAATGCCCTCAATGCGACCTTCCTTCACCAAGTCAGCGATAGCCATCACGAGTTGCTCCTTATTCACACCATAAGGTATCTCAGTAATCACAATCTTGTCATGACTATCACCACACTCTATCTCGGCAGTGGCACGTACTACGATACGACCACGACCCGTCTCATAAGCATCCTTTACGCCCTGAATGCCATAGATGGCAGCACCTGTAGGGAAGTCAGGAGCAGGAATAAACTTCATCAGACCTTCAGTATCGATATCTGGATTATCGATATAAGCACAGCATCCATCTATCACCTCACCTAAGTTGTGAGTAGGAATATTTGTTGCCATACCTACAGCGATACCATTACCACCATTAACCAAGAGGTTAGGAATCTTGGTAGGCATCACAGAAGGTTCCTGCAGCGTGTCGTCGAAGTTGTTGACCATATCGACAGTCTCCTTCTCCAGGTCGTCCATGATATGCTCACCCATCTTTGAGAGGCGGCACTCGGTGTAACGCATGGCTGCAGGCGAGTCACCGTCCACAGAACCGAAGTTACCCTGTCCGTCGATGAGCGTATAGCGCATATTCCATTCCTGGCCCATACGAACCAAGGCTCCATATACAGAGCTATCGCCATGTGGGTGATACTTACCCAACACCTCACCTACTACGCGGGCACATTTCTTATAAGGTTTATCACTGGTGTTTCCAATTCCCAGCATACCATATAATATACGGCGATGCACAGGCTTGAAACCATCACGTACATCAGGAAGTGCACGAGCCACAATCACCGACATCGAATAGTCGATGTAAGATGACTTCATCTCTTCCTCGATGTTGATTTTCATGATTCTGTCATGATCAAGAGTCAGATTTTCGTCCATTTAATTTTTAACGTTGTATTTTTACTTGTTTTATATTCTCTTTTTCTTTAACAAATGCCCTCTAACGGCATTTATTTGCGTTCTAAGCGATTTTAGCCATCAGCTAATTCCCGACAAAGGTACAAATAAATATTCAATAAAAGCCGTTAAATCGAAAAAAAAGCACGAATTTAGCATTATTTTGTTTTTCATGAAAGGTGAGTTGTAGAACTTTCACTCATCCAGATACGTCTATAGCCCAACCTTATTCGACAACGAGAATTTTTTTTTTGTTTGGTAAGGGACTGAAGTCTCGCATGTACGGAAATTATAGTAGTTAAAGAAGTTATCACTCCCTTCGGTCGTTAGAAGTTATAGCCAATAGCCATTTTTGTTGTATACAATGCTCCCTTACGTACTGTGGCGTCATGAACGATGGCAGAGAAAGGAACTATAAAACAAGCATGAAAAAAAGCCCAGGTATGTTTGGCTTACTTGCCAACAACACCTGGGTATTTCAAGGAGATAAAAATTGAGATTTCGGTGGATGCAAGTTATTCCTTGCTGCCTCCTCCACTTTTCACATCTTCGTTCTCGATGCCTCGCTCTGCTTTCTTCACACTCGCCTTGAGTGAGCCGAAGCGGTAAGTGACAGAGAAGTAGAAACGACGACTGCTGGTTTTCGACCAGGAACTTTGACGGAAATTGGTGCTTTCGGTCACGTCGTCCTGCCGCGTGTACTTATTAAACAGACTGCCCGCATAGACGCTTACGTTGAGACGCTTGTTGAGGAACGACTTCTTGACCGTGATACCATAGTCGGAATAAGAACTGCCCTTACCCTGAAGGGAAACGCTCTTCGTACGGCCGAAATAATCTACCGAGATGAACCAGTCCTTGGGCAACGTCTGCTCTATGCCCGTGAAGGTATAGCCAAACCAACCATGGTTGCGCATGGTCTGACCATTGGAATAGTCGCTGTATAAACCATACAGGTTGGAGTAGATACGTGTCTTGTTGAAGATGTTCCAGCTGACATAGGCACTCAGAGCCGATGCCTTCACCTTACCGATGTTCTCATAGGTGGTGTAGATGACCTGCTTGCCTGTAGAATGGCTCAACCCTTCGATGGTGCGGTCGTCGACGAGCGAGGTGACTTCCTCAATGCTGTTGTTGACAAAAGCAGTGGTAGCCTTCATGTTCAGACTCAGCTTGCTGGTGTTGAGGTTGAAGCCCAACGTGATCTGATGCTTCTTCTCGCTCATCAGATCGCTATTGCCCTGGCTGAGGGAAGCAGGATTGCTGTCATCGAGATAGGGATTGAGATACCAGATGCCTGGACGATAGATGCGCATGTTGTAGGCAAGGCTGAAATTGACGTAGTCGGACACACGCACGCCGAAACTTGCCGAGGGCACAAGGTCGTCGAAGTTCTTGCGGAAGTCTTCGCCACGCCCTAAACGATACTTCACGTCTTGCAGGGTGTGCTCATAGCGCAGACCGAGACGACCGGACAGCAACTTCCATTTCACCCCATAACCCAAATAGCCTGCGAAGATGTCATTGGTATGCTTGTAATGCGAGCTGTTGGTCTCGTCGTAGGCGTAGTCGGCTGCACTCTGTGCCTCACGCATATAGCGATCGTCGTTACTGTGATTGTCGCGCATGATGTACTTTAGGCCTGCCTCCAAGGTGTGTATCTTGGCAAAGGGCGTGGTATAGTCTATTTGGAAGGTCTGCTCCAACGAATTGCCGTCCTGTTCGTGACGCTGTTCTTTCAGCAGGTGCAGATAGTCTTGCCATGTAGCCACGCCGTCCATGTCCTGATACACATATTCGTCGTCATTGCTGCTGGGGTTGCTGTTGATTTTGTACGACAGGGTGAGCAGGCGGTCTTTCACAGGGAAGGAGCGCTGATAATCGATGCCTCCATCTATGGAAGACCAGCTATTGTGAGAACGGTCGAAGTTGGAATAATGATAAAGGGGACTTCCGTCGAGGGGCGATGTTGCCACTACCTGTTTCTCATTGGGTGTGTGGCCTCCGCCAGCCCATAGGCCAAACGAGGCTGACACGAGGCGCAGACTGTCGATCTCGTAACTGGCCTCAAAACTGCCCGAATGGTAGTTGTACCAGCCGTTGCTTGTGGAATTGCTCTCCACATTGGCTGAAGTTGCGTCGATGTTGCCCGTCACCTCGCGGCGGTTGCCGCCCCAGTAGCGCTTGGCGTCGCTGTGAGTATAGCTGTAGCGTCCGCTCACGGTGAGCTTGCCACTCTGTACGGTGCCAAACAGGTTGGCGCCTATGCGCCCCTGGGTGTTATAGTTGGTACCTACGGTGAGTGAATAGCCCTCCATGCCCTTGCCTGTGGTGATGATGTTGATGATGCCTCCCACTCCCTCGGCATCATACTTAGGACCAGGATTGGTGATAATCTCTATCTTCTTCACGCTATTGGCAGGCATGTTCTTAAGCACCTCGGAGGGATTATTCGACATCATGTTATTGGGTTTGCCGTTGACATAGACCTTGAACGACGAACTGTTGTTCACCATGATGTTATCCTGCCCGTCCACAGTCACCATCGGCACCTTGCGAAGCATCTCTAATACACTGTTAGCCTGTGCCTCGGGATCTGACTCTACATCATAGGTCATCTTGTCGAGCTCGCTCTTTACCAAGGGTTTCTTTGCCACGACGGTCACTGCATCCAAGTTTTCCGACCACTTGACGCTATCGTATGCCATCGTGTCTGTCACTTCTATACTGGCACTATTTGTATCTTTATCTAACCATCGTGATGTATTTACTGCTGAGATGGTTGCCGTATAGGTCAGCAGCATGCCTATACCTGCCTGAATTTTTACCATTTTCTCTAATTCTTTAGGATAATCTTTTTATGTTTTGACCTTGATAGATGTAATATCTTCATTTTATGCGATGACCTACTTTCGTATATCATTATTTTTCACTGCTGTCCCGTTTAGAAATCTTCCGGTCCGAATAGACTCGGCATATAG
>ERZ1034844.302-NODE-302-length-27635-cov-11.144815_pt1 | contig 27635 bp, 20 predicted proteins | sample MGYA00520594_ERZ1034844 | MGnify/ENA primary metagenome ERZ1034844 (study PRJEB33766, sample SAMN09781733) | gut metagenome | biome: gut microbiome | host: Homo sapiens | place: Madagascar | study: EMG produced TPA metagenomics assembly of the PRJNA485056 data... | reverse complement strand
CAGTCCATGATCTCAATCTCCTTGATGCGGGAATTATCTCTCTTTGCGTTAACGTTCATAATTACTTGATTACTTGTTTTTAGCTTCCCAAGCCTCTACCTTGTCACGGTTCTGAACGAGGAAATCCACATCGTCCAAACCGTTCTCCAGACAGTGCTTCTTGTAGCCGTTGATTTCGAAATGCTCGCTCTTGCCGGTAGCAAGGTTGGTCACTGTCTGGTTAGGAAGATCTACCTTTACCTCTGTCTTGTGATCCTTGTCGATGCTCTCGAAGAGCTCCTTCAGGAATTCCTCGCTTACCACTACTGGCAATACGAGGTTATTCAACTCGTTGTTCTTGTGGATATCAGCAAAGAAAGAGCTGATGACTACACGGAAGCCTGCACCTGCAATGGCCCAGGCTGCGTGCTCACGGGAAGAACCAGAACCGAAGTTCTTGCCAGCTACGAGGATGACACCACTGTAAGAAGGGTCATTCATCACGAAGTCTGGCTTTGGAGTTCCGTCGGCATTGTAGCGCCAGTCGCGGAAGAGGTTGTCGCCCATACCCTCTTTATCGATAGCCTTGAGGAAACGGGCTGGGATGATCTGGTCTGTATCTACATTCTCCAATGGAAGAGGAATGCAGCTTGATGTAATTACATTGAATTTCTGTTTCATAACTGTACTTGTCAATTGTACATTATTAATTGTACATTATTAATTTAAAATTACATAAACTCTCTTGGGTCGGTAATCTTACCAGTGATAGCGGCTGCAGCTGCTACGTATGGACTGGCAAGGATAGTGCGGGAACCTGGTCCCTGACGACCCTCGAAGTTACGGTTGGATGTACTTACTGAGTACTTGCCTGCAGGAATCTTATCATCGTTCATTGCCAGACAAGCAGAGCATCCTGGCTGACGGATTTCGAAGCCGGCAGCCTCAACAATCTTATCAATTCCCTCTTCACGTATCTGTTTATCAACCAACCAAGAACCTGGTACAAGCCAAGCAGTTACGCCCTCAGCCTTCTTCTTACCTTTAACCAGGGAAGCGAAAGCACGGAAGTCTTCAATACGACCGTTGGTACATGCGCCCAGGAATACATAATCGATAGGATGACCCTCGAGTTTCTCGCCTGGCTGGAAGCCCATGTAGTTCAGGCTCTTCTTGAAACCAGCCTGCTCTTCCTCAGGAATCTCATCGAGCGTTGGGATGCTTTCGGTGATGCCGATACCCATACCTGGGTTGGTACCATAGGTGATGCGTGGTTCGATATCCTTTGCCTCGAAAGTCAACTCCTTGTCGAATACAGCGTCATCGCCACTCTTCAAGGTCTTCCAGTAAGCCACAGCCTTGTCCCACTCTTCACCCTTAGGTGCATATTCACGACCCTTGATGTACTCGAATGTTGTCTCATCAGGAGCTACGAAACCACCACGGGCACCCATCTCGATGGAGAGGTTGCAGAGGGTGAGACGACCTTCCATTGACATATCCTTCACTACATCGCCACTGTACTCAACGAAGTAACCGGTAGCACCGGATGTAGTGAGCTGGCTCATGAGATAGAGGGCAACATCCTTGGCAGTAACACCCTTACTGAGCTTGCCGTTGATGCTGATGCGCATAGACTTTGGCTTGCTCTGGAGAATACATTGTGAAGCCATCACCATCTCAACCTCTGAAGTGCCGATACCGAAGGCTACCGCGCCCATGGCACCATGGGTAGAAGTATGAGAGTCGCCGCAGACGATGGTCATACCTGGAAGAGAAAGACCCTTCTCAGGACCTACTACGTGGATGATACCATTATCCTTTGTGTTCATGGCAAAGTGAGTAACACCGAAATCAGCGGTGTTCTTTGCCAAAGTATCTACCTGCTTCTTTGAGATAGGATCCTCGATTGGCTTATCCTGATCGTGGGTTGGAGTATTGTGGTCAGGCATACAGAAAATCTGGTCTGGACGGAACATCTTGAGTCCGCGTGCCCGCATACCAGCGAATGCCTGAGGTGATGTTACTTCGTGACAGTAGAGACGGTCGATGTAAAGCTGTGTAGGACCGTCCGCAACAATCTGGACAACGTGCTTGTCCCAAATCTTGTCGAATAATGTATTCATAATATCCTGTTTGTTATATATTTATCTGAATTATACTTTATCTTACCTTGAACTTGTTGATACAGTCGATATAAGCCTCAACAGAAGCTGTCACGATATCGGTATCTGCACCGAAGCCATAATATACATGACCATCGTACTCCACCTGCATGTGAACCTTACCCACATCATCAGAACCCTTGTCGATGGCCTGGATGGTGAACTCCTTGAGATTCATCTCCTTGGTGATGACCTTCTTGAGAGCACGGATAGCTGCATCTACCGGACCATTACCAGAAGAAGCTGCCTCAAACTTCTGACCTGCGATATTCAGACCGATGCTTGCAACACTCTTCACACCCTTGCCGGTGGTAACCTGCAACCAGTCGAGCTGTACACCATGCTTATCGGCAGCATCAGCACCAGCAAGCATCAATACATCTTCATCAGTCACTTCCTTCTTCTTATCAGCCAACTGGAGGAACTTCTTGTAGATCTTGTCGAGCTTCTCCTCGTCATCTACATTCACGCCGTTAACGTGGAGGCGATACTTCAAGGCTGCACGACCAGAGCGGGCTGTCAATACGATAGCGTTATCATCCAAACCCACATCCTTAGGGTCGATGATTTCATAAGTCTGAACGTTCTTCAGCACGCCATCCTGGTGGATACCAGAAGAATGAGCGAAGGCATTGCGGCCCACAATCGCCTTGTTAGGCTGAACAGGCATGTTCATCAGGCTGCTCACCATACGAGACATAGGCACAATCTTGGTGGTATTGATGTTGGTATCAATATTGATGTTCTTGTGGCACTTCAGAATCATGGCGATTTCCTCGAGCGATGTATTACCCGCACGCTCACCGATACCATTGATGGTAACCTCTACCTGGCGAGCACCATTCAAGACACCCTGTAAGGTATTGGCCGTAGCCATACCGAGGTCGTTGTGGCAGTGGGTAGAGATGCATGCATTCTCGATGCCGTCAACGTGATCCATCAGATACTTGATCTTGGCACCATACTCATCCGGCAAGCAATAGCCGGTGGTGTCAGGAATGTTAACTACTGTAGCACCCGCCTTGATGACAGCCTCTACCACGCGAGCCAAGTATTCATTGTCTGTACGGCCAGCATCCTCAGCGTAGAACTCCACATCCTCCACGTACTTCTTGGCATACTTAACAGCAGCCACGGCACGCTCGATGATTTCCTCACGATTAGAGTTGAACTTATATTTAATATGACTATCGCTGGTACCGATGCCCGTATGAATTCTCTTGTGCTTGGCATACTGTAGAGCCTCCGCAGCACAATCAATATCTTTCTCCACCGCACGTGTCAGCGCACAGATGGTAGGCCATGTTACTGCCTTAGAAATCTCCACTACCGAATTGAAGTCGCCTGGACTTGAAATAGGAAAGCCCGCCTCAATGACATCAACGCCCAACTGCTCCAATGCCTTAGCAACCTGAATCTTTTCTACGGTATTCAACTGGCATCCTGGAACCTGTTCGCCATCGCGAAGGGTTGTGTCGAAAATAAATAATCTGTCACTCATATCTATGTTCTTTTATGTTTATTCTATCCTATATAATAAAATGTGTAAATAAGCAAAAAGCCTTTCTTACTCCATACGACGGAAGTAGAAAGGCTTTATTATTTCCTATACATGAACTATACGCACACCTTATCACTTCCGCCTACATGCTGCAGTCGAATTCGAATAATAATGCTTAGTATGTTCGATGTATGAATTGACATATTTCTCTCTTTTATTAGTTACGACTGCAAAGATAATGCTTTTTATTGACACAAGCAAACAAATTATAACTTTTTTCACGCAAAAGGTAACAATTTTCCACTATTCCCATCATAACGTGTCTAAAATGTAACAAAAGAGTACTAAAATGGCAAAGGACCATCAGAACCACCCACAGGCAATGGAGGAGGAGGCAATGGGTCTCCCGAACCACCATTCATTCGCGAGCCGATAATCTCACCACCCTCATCTGCAGGAGCATAACCAGCCTCTACAGGATCCTGGAAGCGAGTAAACTCACCACGGAAGTTGAGCAACACATCACCCGTGGCACCCTTACGGTGCTTAGCGATGATAATCTGCGCCATACCATGAAGGTCGTTACCTTTTTCATCAACATAGATGTGATAATATTCAGGGCGATGAACAAAGAGCACCATATCGGCATCCTGCTCAATGGCTCCCGACTCACGAAGGTCACTCAACTGTGGGCGTTTTCCCTCAAGACCTTCACGGCTCTCTACGTTACGCGACAACTGCGACAATGCCAAAACAGGAATGTTGAGCTCTTTAGCAAGACCTTTGAGCGAGCGCGAAATAGTAGACACCTCTTCCTGACGGCTACCAAACTTCATACCATTTGCGTTCATAAGCTGCAAATAGTCGATCATCAACAATTTGACACCCTTCTCACGCACCAGTCGACGTGCCTTGGTACGAAGTTCGAAAACAGAAAGACCTGGCGTATCATCTACATAGATGGGCGCTCCTGTAAGGTCGCGCAACTTACGATCAAGTCGCTCCCACTCCGAGTTATCAAGCTGTCCGTTGAGTATCTTATGTCCAGAGATTTCACACACGTTACTTATCAAACGGTTCACCAACTGGACATTGTTCATTTCCAAAGAGAAGAAGCCGATAGGAATATTATAGTCGACCGCCACATTCTTGGCAATACTGAGGGCAAAAGAAGTTTTACCCATGGCAGGACGACCAGCGATGATGACAAGATCGGAAGGTTGCCATCCGCTTGTCATGTCGTCAAGACCTGTATATCCTGTTGGGATACCCGTAAGTCCACCCGAGTTCTTAGCGGCACGCTGCAAGATATCGACGGCGTCCTTGATGACAGGATCTATCTGGGTATAGTCTTGCTTCATGTTATTTTGCGACAGAGTGAACAACTCAGCCTCTGCATGCTGCATCAATTCATCTACATCGATACTTTCATCGAAGGCCTGAGTCTCTATATCGGAAGCATAATGAATAAGTTGTCTCTGTAGCGCTTTCTGTGCCAGAATTCGAGCATGATATTCAATATGAGCAGCCGATGCCACCTGCGAAGAAATATCCATGAGATAGGCGGCTCCACCCACTCGATCGATTTCTCCCATCTTGGTGAGTTCGTTGACAAGGGTCATGATGTCAACAGGGCGCTCTTCCATGTTCATCTTCTGGATAGCTTCATATATTTTTTGATGGCGCGGCTCATAGAAAGTAGTAGGCTTCAACATTTCAGAAACCATAGAGAACGCATCTGAGTCTACCATCAGAGCCCCCAACACCACGCGCTCCAGGCCGATATCCTGGGGCTGCAGATGTGCATACTTGGTGTCTATCTGAGGTTTAGAGTTGCTGCGTCGCTTATTATTGTCTGCAGGATTGATACTTGGCATGATTTTCTTTTATAATGTTATTAAATATAAATAGGATGTAAGATCCCTCTCTCATATATTAGTCTTTTGATATCATCACATGATTCATCAGATTCAGCATAATGGCAAAATCAACAGCACTCACTCCATAGTGGTAAACCATTTCTCTGATTTCTTCCATGCTGTTCAGTACTATCTTTTTATGAATCTTAAGTAAGCGAGCATAGTCGCAAAAACTTCTGACAGCACTTTCCTGATTACCTTTACACCACTCGATGAGACCGAAATAGAAGATCGCCTTCGTATTTACCTCTCCTCCTACTTTCTTTGGCAGTTTGCTGAGCACTTCACTGGCTTTTTGTATCTCATCATTTTCCAGTTGTTCAGTAATGAGGAGATGCATATAGTCAGCATTACCAGGATACTTATAGTCAAGTTCGTAAGCCACCTGAAGCGCCTCACGATGCAAGCCAAGCTGTCGCAGACAGTTGGTCTTGTTGAGCAAGAACGAAGCCTGGTTACCCAACTTATCATGTAGCGTATCAAAGACGCTAAGTGCTTCATGATACATACCTATCTGCATATAGCAGTTCAACAATAACTTACCCACGGGCACCCGATCAGGATGTTCCTCAAACAGTGGCTTAAGTAAAACGACTGCCTCATCGTAGCGTTTCCTTACATGTATCAGACAGAGTGCCTGTAGCAGGTTGCCGTCATCTGTAGCAAGTCTGACGTGTTGCAGATAATGGTCAAGCTTGACATATTCTTTGCTCTTAGCCAAGAAACGACACACATTCAGATGAATATCGGCAAAGTCGTCTTCGTCAAAGATAGGATAGCTCAAGAAAGAGGGATTAACCCAAGATTCTCCTTCCTCTGCAAACGGATTAGGGAATCCGCTGCGCATGGGTGCTAAATAGAAAAAACGATACAAATCTTGCAGATAGCCACGCCTAATAAGGACAGCATTATTGTCCTGTGACAACATCTCATCATCATTGGGCATTTTGAGTGGTGCATTCTTAAGGATATCTTTGTACTGAGGCATATGTTGCATCATACCTTGCATCACAAAAATAAGGCTATACTTATCGCTTTCACATAAAGGAAAGCCAGATGCCGAAACCATCGAACGAATATTCTCAACAGAGCATCCCTCAATCTGCTTCAGGTCGGGATGGTTGGCTGTAAAAGGCACAAACCAGTTGGAGAACTGACGGAAGAAAGCAAAATTCTTCATTTTAGAGAAAGTGACATAATTGATGTCTTGCCCTGCATTCTTCTTATCTATCATCTTCCCCATCGTCTTATCCAACTTAGCCGCAAAACGGTCTTCCATTTCAGAGTCGATAATCTCTTCTACCGAAGTATCTTCCAAGTCGTTACTACTCATCTTCTGAAACTTATCACGCCCCAGGTTCACCAAGTCGGGCATAATGTTGGCATTAATGTCTGCAGACACCTGGGGTGTTTGTTGACACAAGAATATCTGCTTTTGCAACGACTGAAGTTCTTTCTTAACTCTGTCACACTGGTTGTCACCGAAGAGTCTTTCCTTCATCTTTGGAGCAAAGATGGAATTCCAAGGCATCGTAAGCGTAAAACCTATTAAAGCACGCTGCCGGATGACCTCGTTGTCACTTTCCAAATAAGTTTCGAGTAGTGCTTCCGACTTACGTGGATCGTAAGCCACAAGACAGGCTAACAGCATCGCACTCTCTATCATCAAGGCTGCCACAACAGGAATCTTTTCTTCCACCAATAGTTGGGTTACATATTCACCCATTTCGTGATTCCACTGACGACTCACAAGAACAGCATCAAAGACCTTACGATAATCATCGAAAGTGCAGTCTGCGTCTTCAAGTCTTCGAAGCAGTGTCCTAAGGTCACTCCCTTTGATACGAGTAAAAGCCGCACGAAATACCTGATTTCCTGCAAGGGCTTTTTCGAGCGAACAGTGTTGTTCAAGTTTCAATAGTCTCTCTACAAAAGAATAGAAAACTTTGAGGCTATTAGGATCTTGATGGCCATCCCTATAGAAACCAATCATGCGATTGAAGTCTTCCACAAGGTCTTCTATCTCTGCTTGTAAAACTGTCAGGCATGATTCATGCTCGATATCGTACTTCAACAGATATATATATTCGCAGAAAGATTCCATAAGTTGACTTCTACCCTGCTGATATAATGCTGAATGTAAATTCATGATCAATTCTCCTTAGATGATTTTATATGAGACCGACCAACAAGATCCAAATCATGCTGACGTGGACTTTCTGCATGCTGATAGCGGAACTTAGGTAGAGCATCTGCGGTACGAGCATCCACACCACAATACTTCATGATTAAGTCTTTATAATGTATCACACCATACTTATTAATGCTATCCACTGCCATATCGTAAGCCTTGGTAAAGAGAGCCAACTGCTGTTTGCGATGAGGTTCCTTCAAGGCATCTGTACGAAAAGCAAATACCCCTAATCGCACGTTTTTGTCACGACTATCCATCAGCACTACATGCCCATCAAGACGAGCACGTGTAGCCTGAGGCTCTGCCAAGAGTACAGCATCCATCTCATTGTTGAGAAGCATCTTGAGACGTATGTTGACATCATTGATTTGCACGCGATAGACATCATATTTAGGATGCACACTATCAATGGCCAAAGTAGTCAAATAGTCAGTTGCCGAATAGCGCGTCATGGCTATCATCTTATCAGACAACTGCTTGAGCTCTGAGATACGCGAACGTTTATTAGAGATTATTTGCCAATAAGCTGATGTAACGATGGGATAGGTTAGTTTTACCCCATTCGACTGCAGTCGACAAGCTCGTACTAAGTCTGTAACAGAACCTTCTACCCTCTTATGAATCAATGCTGTATCACAATCCATCTGAGCATTAAACTGACGCAAATGGACATCCACTCCCAAGGTATCAAATAGATGACAATCCTTGGCAACAAGCACAGGGAGACAGTCGAGCGTAGGCATGACACCCACCTTGAGCGAGGCACAATCGATACTATCGAGACGCGCCTTTTCGGCCTTGCTGAGACGGGCACGTTTCTGGGCTGAATCACCACAGCTGCACACACACCACGCAAGACCACATAACAATGCGATAGATAATATTCTTTTCTCCATTGTGTTTACACTATGAAAGTTTACTAATGAGGAATCTTTCCTGCAACTTCCCACTACGAGTTATTCCTGTTACTCTACATAGAGAACAAGTCCCTTCAAGTATTCACCCTCAGGATGATAAATGTTGATAGGATGGTCAGCGGGCTGATGCAACTGATGCAGGATTCTTACCTTTCGCCCAGCCTGTGCAGCTGCAGTAAAGACAGCATTACGGAAATTATCCTTGGTAACTACCTGCGAACAACTAAAGGTAAACAAGATGCCACCCTTCTTGATGCGCTGCAAGCCCTTCACGTTGAGACGCGTATAGCCTTTCAGTGCATTACGCAAAGCTGCTCGATGCTTGGCAAAAGCTGGCGGATCGAGCACGATGAGGTCGTACTGCTGATCGTGCTCATCAAGATACTTGAAAGCATCCTCGCAGAAAGCCTCATGACGAGCATCACCAGGGAAGTTGAGCGCCACGTTGTCATTGGTCAATTCGATAGCCTTGGCGCTACTATCTACCGAGTGTACGTGCTTTGCATCGCCACGCATCGCATAGACAGAGAATCCTCCCGTATAGCAGAACATATTGAGCACACTCTTGCCCTTGGCATATTGTTCCAAGAGTGAACGATTCTCACGCTGATCAACAAAGAAACCAGTCTTCTGTCCGCGCAACCAGTCGATATGAAACTTCAGTCCATTCTCCATCGCCACATTGCTGGCATCGCTACCCACAAGGAAACCATTCTCTTGATGCAAGTCGGCCTTGTAAGGCAACGTGGTCTCGCTCTTATAGTAAACATTAGCAATACGCTCGCCCATCACCTGCAACAATGCCTTACAAATGTCGTGGCGACAAACATGCATTCCCACACTATGAGCCTGCATCACAGCTGTAGAGCCGTAGCAGTCGATTACCAGACCAGGCAGATAATCGCCCTCGCCATGTACGAGACGATAAGTATTATTGGTAGGACTATCAGCAATCCCCACCCCGATACGCACATTGAGTGCAGACTGCAAACGCTCACACCAAAAGTCGGTATTGATCTCTATATCTTCGAAAGAGAGCACACGCACTGCGATGGAACCAATCTGATAATGTCCTATGGCGATAAAATCGCCTCCTGCAGTGAACACTCTTACTATCTCACCTTCTTCGATACCATCACCCATACGATTGATGGCACCAGAGAATATCCAGGGATGAAATCGCTTGAGCGATTCTTCTTTTCCTCTTTTTAGAAATATCTGTTTATACATATGTTGTTGTTTACTTTTATATCGTTCAAAATAAAGTGTGAAGGATAAACTCAATCCTCATTCTTCACTCATTCTTCATTCTTTACTTCTTCCTTTACCCCTTCGGCATTTTTTAATTCTTCATTCTCTACCACTACAGGCTCCACCAGTTCATAATCGCCATTAGCCGACAGGCGCTGCAGCTCTTCATAAATCTGGATGCAAGTCCATGCATCGGTAGCAGCATAGAGTTTCTGAGCATCACGAAGCACCGTCTGTTCCCAGTTGCTTAGGCGCTGCGCCTTACTGATTTTTTTGTGAAAGAGGTTGGCATATAATTTTTGCAGGCTCTTATCCTCGATGCCAAACTTTTCGGCCAAGTCTTGCAACTCAACAAAACGACCAGGCTTAAACTCTGCCCTACGATGCAACTGTAGCAGGTCGTCGTGCCATGACAACCCCACCTTAACAACTTTCTCGTCTTCCAACAGTCTGATGATGGCAGGTGTCATACCTGTCAGATTCAGACGAAACAGGAAACAGGTGTCGTGCGTACTCACCTGTAGCAACGACACCTCAAACCTTTGACCCTTCTTAAACGAAGGTCGTGTCTCTGTATCAAAGCCTAAAATCTTATGGCTCAGCAGATAGTCTACAGCCTTCTCCGTTTCTCCAGGCGTAATAATTGTTATGATACGTCCCTGAAACAATGCTTTCGGAAGTCTTGTGATTTCTCGCTTATCGAACTTTTTAAATAGAATCTTCATGAATCTTTTCTTACTTTCGATTGCAAAATTAAGAAAAAATGACGAGAAAAAGACGAGTTTCTCATTTATTTTCTCTAATTTTGCAGATAAATAAATAATTGTATAAAAAATGGCAAAGAAAAAAACGCAACACAAGGCCAAATCATTTAGTGAGGCCTTAGGCTTAGAATATTTGTTCAACAACACGATAACAGACTTCTTTTTAGGATTAATATTATTCTTTGCAGCTGTATATGTCATCATCGCTATGGTGTCATTCCTCAATACAGGTGCAGCAGACCAAAGCATACTGGAAGACCTAAGACAAGGGGAATGGACCAATACAGGACGAGAATTTCAGAACTATTGTGGCTCATTGGGAGCCATTATCTCTTATTGGCTCATGTCCGTCAATTTTGGTTTTCCTGCCTTCTTGTTACCCTTATTCTGTATATTGGTGGGATTTCAACTCATGCACGCTTATAAAATCAATCTACTCAAATGGTTTCTATGCATGATGGTAGTAATGCTATGGAGTTCGGTTACTTTTGCCAAACTCCTCACTCCCCTCATGGGCAATCTCATCTTCAATCCAGGCGGAAAACATGGACTCTTCGTGGTACAACGCCTCGAAGATATCATGGGTCCTCCAGGACTTACAGCCATCCTACTCATTGTGGCTGTGGCTTTTCTTACCTTTCTGACCACCGAAACCATTACAGTCATCAGAAAGGCACTCAACCCCATAGGATACATTTCTAAAAAAGTATCGTTCGAAATCACCAACCACACCAAAGATGCCCAAGACATCGTAGCAAATGAAACTGTGGTGGAACAAGAAGAGACCGAAGAAGCAGAGGATGACGACATACCAAGTACCGTACTGGAAGAATTCTATGATCCAGAACCAGCTAAGGTTATCGACCTCGACGTAACTCAGGAGGAATCACTACAGAATGAAGAAAACCTTCCTGAAGACAACGTTGACCAAGAGAAATCTCTATTGGAAAGACAACGTGAACTACGCGCCAAGAAAGCAGAGCAGGAAACAAAGGAAGCTGTATTGGCTGCCTCTGACAATATAGATATGGATATCTCCGTTGCTACTGCCAACGAAAAGGCTAAAGGACTGGTGGTGAGCAACACCGAACAACTCAACACCCCTATCAATCCGAAGGAGCCTTTCACTAAATATAAGTACCCCACCCTCAATCTCCTGAAGAAATATGAGGACAATGGCAATTATATCGACGAGGCAGAACAGATAGCCAACAAGAATCGTATCATCGAAGTATTGGGCAACTTCGGCGTTACCATACGCACCATACGTGCCACCGTGGGACCCACCATCACGCTCTATGAAATACAGCCTGCAGAAGGTGTGCGTATCTCAAAAATCAAGAATCTCGAAGACGACATCGCCTTGAGCCTTGCTGCCTTAGGTATCCGTATCATCGCTCCTATACCAGGCAAGGGAACTATCGGTATTGAGGTACCAAACGCCAAACCAAACATCGTGAGCATGGAGAGCATCCTTAACTCCAGAAAGTTCCAGGAAACAAAGATGGAACTGCCTATCGCATTAGGCAAGACCATCACCAATGAGGTTTTCATGGTCGACCTGGCCAAGATTCCTCACTTGCTCGTTGCAGGTGCCACAGGACAGGGTAAGTCTGTCGGCCTTAACGCCATTATCACTTCTTTATTATATAAGAAGCACCCCAATGAGTTGAAGTTTGTACTCATCGACCCTAAGAAGGTGGAATTTAGTGTATACTCACGTATTGCTAACAAGTTTATGGCTGCAGTACCCGACGAGGAAGAACCTATCATCACCGACGTGACCAAGGTTGTACGCACCCTCAACAGCCTCTGCGTTCTCATGGATAGCCGATACGACTTGCTCAAGAAGGCTGGAGCCAGAAACATCAAGGAGTATAACCAGAAATACATCAACCACAAACTGCGCCTCACTGATGGACATGAATACATGCCTTATATCGTTGTCATCATCGACGAGTTTGGCGACCTCATCATGACTGCAGGCAAAGAGGTGGAATTGCCTATCGCACGTATTGCTCAGTTGGCTCGTGCTGTCGGCATCCACATGGTCATCGCCACCCAGCGTCCTACCACCAGCATCATCACAGGTAATATCAAAGCCAACTTCCCTGGACGTATCGCGTTCAAGGTAACAGCAGCCATTGACTCGAAGACCATCCTCGACCGTACGGGTGCCAACCAGCTCATCGGACGTGGCGATATGCTCTACCAAGGCGGACAAGAACCCGTTCGTGTACAGTGTGCCTTTGTCGACACACCAGAGATAGAACGTATCAACGAATATATCTGTGAACAGCCTGGACCTATAGAGCCCATGGAACTGCCAGAACCTGCCAATGACGATAACGCAGCAGATGCAGGTAATGTTGATGCACGCAACCTCGACCCATTCTTTGAAGAAGCTGCACATGCTATCGTTATCTCTCAACAAGGCAGCACCAGTATGATACAACGTCGTTTCTCTATAGGCTACAATCGTGCGGGCCGACTCATGGATCAGATGGAAGCTGCTGGCATCGTAGGTGCAGCACAGGGCAGTAAACCAAGAGAGGTACTCGTGCAAGACGAGAACCAACTCAACAACTTATTGAATTCCCTCCGCGGACAGTAACTTCTCGTTTCAAAAAAACAAGAATTTAATAGTTTAGTAAATATTAGGTCAAGACATGAAGAAAACTATTTTTATTGCACTCATGACTCTGATGGGCATGAGCGCTTTCGCACAGAGCGCCCAACAGGTACTCGACAAAACAGCCAAAGTTATAGGCAACAAGAATGGTGCCAGCGCCAACTTTACCATAACCAACGATAAGGTTGGCTCCACCAGCGGCACCATCGCTATCAAAGGTAATAAGTTCAATGCTCGAACACCACAAGCCATCGTATGGTTTAATGGTAAAACCCAATGGACTTACTTCAAAAACACCAATGAGGTAAACATCTCTACCCCCACACAGGCACAGCAGATGTCAATGAACCCCTATACCTTTATTAATATATACAAGACGGGCTATAAAATGAGCTTGAAAAATAGCGGAAACAACTATCTGGTTCATCTCACTGCCAACAACCAAAAACGATCGGTAGCTGAACTCTATATTACAATCAACAAGAAGAGCTACATACCATCACAAGTTAAGATGAGACAGGGAAAAAATTGGAGCAACATCAAGGTAAACAACTTTAAGGCTCGCAACATCCCAAATAGTTCATTTGCATTCAACTCAAAAGAGTTTCCTTCAGCAGAAATCATCGACTTGAGATAAGAGAAATATAGCAAATAGCTATCTATATTATAATAGGTATATATAATGAGACCTCCTATAAATAAATAGGAAATGTAAGAAATTTGGAGAAATTACAAAATAATATTGTAATTTCTCCAAATTTATTTTGTAGTTACAATAAAAAGCCCTATCTTTGCAGTGTAATTCAAAAGAAAAGAAAGCGCATGAGAGATCAAGAAGCATATAATAGACTTCTGGAAACAGGCATACGCCCTTCCAAACAAAGGTTAGCCATCATGGACTGGCTCATCACTCACCCCATCCACCCCACAGTGGAAGATGTATATCAAGGGCTCTACAAACAGATTCCTACCCTCAGCAGGACGACAGTGTACAACACCCTGCGTATGCTGAGCGAAAAAGGAGCAGCCCAAATGATTACCATAGACGACCACAGAGTATGTTACGATGGAAACCCAACAAGTCATGTGCACTTTTTCTGCAAGAGATGTGGCAAGGTCATCGACCTCATGGACGAAAAAGCACCACAGCTCATGCACGAAATGAATATCAATGGCAACATCGTACAGGAACAACAACTCTATTATAAGGGTATTTGCGCAGAATGTGCCAACAATGAAGTTGCAGAAACAGAAGTTAATAACGACATCAAAATACATTAATAACAGATTATATAACCATATAAAAAACAAAACATTATGAAGAAAAAGTTTATTTGTACTGTTTGTGGATATATCTACGAAGGTACCGAGGCTCCAGAGAAGTGTCCTATCTGCAAGGCTCCAGCCAGCAAGTTCAAGGAGATGGAGGATGCTGTAGACGACGATATGACATTCGCCACTGTGCACGTATTGGGACAGGCTTATAAGGATAGCGTTAACGAAGAGGTTATCAAAGGCTTGAAAGACCACTTCAATGGCGAGTGTGGTGAGGTTGGTATGTACTTAGCTATGGCACGCCAGGCCGACCGCGAGGGCTACCCTGAGATTGCAGAGGCTTATAAGCGCTATGCTTACGAAGAGGCAGATCACGCTTCACGCTTTGCAGAGTTGCTCGGCGAAGTTTTAGGTGACACCAAGAGCAACCTCGAGGCTCGCATTGCTGCCGAGAAGGGTGCTTGTGAGGACAAGTTCCGCATTGCTAAGTTGGCTAAGGAGCAGGGCTCTGATGCTATCCATGACACTGTTCACGAGATGGCTAAGGACGAGGCTCGTCATGCAGCAGGCTTCGCTGGTCTCTACAAGAGATACTTCAAGTAAGAAAAGCCGAGATGAGATTACTCTCATCACGACACGATACAAGGGAACTCTTTCAATATGTAAAGGGTTCCTTTTTTTTATCCCCCCGACTAAGAGTCACCAAAAGCAATAACAGATTCTTTTTAAAACAAAAATGTAACTGTCTACGCTTACAAATATTTCTATCCCCTATTCATACCAACAAGAATTATCCTGTTGCGTTAATAAGAAACAAAATGATGCGAATATAAAAGCAAATAAATCGGGAAATAATCCTTAAATTCCTCTCGCAGTATTTTAAGCGCTTGTCTAATCCTATAGTCAACAGTTTTTGGTGAGACATTTAGTTTTTCTGCGATTTCTTGATATGTACAATCATGAAAACGATGTAAAACAAAAGCCTCCTTATACTTTTCAGGTAATCGATTGATAGCCATTTGAATCATCTCCAACAAACTTTCAACTTGGCAATCTACAAGTTCTGTACAACGATCTTCTGAAATCATTTCTGCATACAAGTTTTCTCTTCTCCTCTTGGCAGAATTCTGTTCTATCTTTGTAAGACATTTCAAACGCACAGCCTTATAAAGAAATGCGGAAAGACTGGTATGAAAGAATAAGGTATCATGATGCTCCCATAACCACAATAACACATCTTCTACGATTTCCTCTACATCTTCAAAGGTTACATACTGGTAAGCGTACAAGCACAAGGGTTGATAATATCGATGAAAAATGAAATTAAAGGCCTTCTTGTCGCCATCTACAAGACGTGACAAATAATAGCTTTCATGCTCCATAAACGATTCATTTTCCATTATATAAGAATTTAATATCTTCAGGATTAATATACCACTTACATGATTATGACTGCAAAAATAAATAAAATTACAATGATTTCAAAAAAAATATGTGTTTTTTTTAGGAACAAGTCTTTTTGCTCAGTCATAAAAGTGTAAAAGCTTAAAAAACATGAACAAAAGAAACATACAAGATTTGCTTCCTCTATATTTTGAGAATCAGCTCAATGAAGAAGACAACAAGAATATAGAAGAATGGATTCAAGAAAATCCAAGACATCAGTCTATAGCTGATGAGATGGCACATATATATTTAGGTATAGATGCTCTCTATATCAAAAAGAATACAGATGCAGATAAAGCCTATCAAAAAATACAAGGTAGATTATTTAAACAACGAATACAAAAAGCTATCACCTATATCGAACATATTGCAGCCATATTACTAATACCAGTTTTGATGCTTTGCGCTTGGCAATTCTATCAAACATCCAATAAGAAAAATAGTCTGTTAAGTTATACTGCTAATCCAGGTATGACAGCGAAGGTACAGCTCCCTGATGGTAGTACCGTGATCCTGAATTCTAATTCCACTATAACCTATCCGACAGAGTTTAACGATAAACAACGCGAAGTAAAACTATTAGGAGAAGCCTATTTTCAAGTATCTAAAGACACCGAACGGCCGTTTATCGTTACAACTCCTTATCGAGCCAATATTAAAGTATATGGCACAGAATTTAATGTAGAAGCCTACGAAAAGGATAATACATTAACTGCAACCTTGAAAGAAGGAAGCATTGCACTCTCCTTTATTGGTAAAGATGGAAAACAGCAAGAGCAACTATTATTGCCAGGACAGGCTATTACCTATCGAAACAACAGCCAACCTACCCTCATATCGAAAGCCCAAGTAGACATAGCAACCTCATGGACAGAAGGAAAAATAATTTTCCGCAATACACCTTTTAAAGAGGTAATACAGAAATTAGAAAAGAGTTATAATGTACAATTTAGAATTCACAATCCTAATGTCTACAAGAACTGCTTTACAGGAACACTAAGCAATCAACGTCTTGATAGGATTCTTTATATCCTGTCTCAAACCTCTGATATAAAATTTAAACATCAACCAACAGATCAAGCATCCAACTATTCACAGATTATAGAAATCTATTAATTAAAACCTCGAAATTATGAAAAGAAATACATCGTAAAAAAAAAGAAAAAAGCAGGAAAGTATTGGCGTACTCTCCTGCACAAGTTTAGTTCTTATTCATCTGTCCTACCAGGCAGACAATATTTTACTTTAAAACCTTACACAAAAGTATGAATATTTTTTATAGTATAGTACAAAGTCGTAAAAAACTAACACTTTTTATGCTTTTTTGTTTAATAAGCATCAGTGTTTCTAACTTAAAGGCTCAGAATGTAACACTATCTCATCATTCAAAATCACTGAAAGAAGCTATGAATGAGATTGAGCGTCAGACTGGTTATAAATTCTTCTATAACAATAGTCAAATTCATGTAGATAAGATTATTAACATATCTACACAAAATGAGAAATTGAGTACCGTGCTCGCTCGTATGTTCAAAGATACGAATATTAGCTATAAGATTTCCGAGAAGACCATTCTTCTCAGCATCAAGAACAACCCTACTCATCAGAACAACCCTTCTCATCAGAACAAGCAGAATACTCAAATCGTTTCAGGCACAATTAAAGATGATAGTGGTGAAGGTATTATAGGTGCTACCATTAAAGAAAAGGGCACAAAAAATGGTACCGTAACAGATATCGATGGTAACTTCACCCTCGAAGTAAACACTGGGGCTATGTTAGAGATTTCTTACATAGGATATACTTCACAAACAGTCAAAGCCACAAGAAAGGTCTCTGTCACTCTAAGCGAAAATACTATGGCTATGGACGAAGTCGTTGTGGTCGGTTATGGTATGCAAAAGAAATCTGATTTGACTGGTTCGGTAGTTTCCATTAACTCAGAATCGCTTGAAAGTCGCCCAAGTCCTAATATCATCCAATCATTAGAAGGAGCTGTACCTGGTCTCAATATTTCTACAACTGGTAACAATGCAGAAGGCTCTTCTGCTGTAACCCGCATTCGTGGTGAAAAATCTATATCTGCCGACAACAAACCTCTCATCATTTTGGATGGAATTCCATTTGATGGACCATGGTCTGAGCTGAACCCTAACGACATCAAGTCTATTGAAGTGCTAAAAGATGCTTCTTCTTCGGCTATCTATGGAGCTCGTGGTGCTAATGGTGTGATTCTTGTAACTTCAAAACGTGGAGAGAAAGGAAAATTATCTATTTCTTATAATGGTTATATTACCGTTGACAACGCTTACAACCTCCCAAAATTGATGAATGGTGAACAGTTTTATAAGTATAAGGAAGAAGCCCTGCGCATGGCAAATACCACTACGCCTACTCCAGGAAATCCAACACCTTGGATGGGTTCATTCACCCAGACCGAACTTGACATGCATGCCGCTGGTGAATCAACCGATTGGCTAAAAGAAGTAACGCAAACAGGTATAAAAAAACAGCACAACCTTTCTTTACGAGGTGGTTCTGAAAAGACGAAATTCTTCATCTCCCTCAATTATACCGATAATAAGGGAACAGCAAAGGGAAATCATTTCCAACGCTACAACGTACGCTTTAACTTAGACCAGGACTTTACTTCTTGGTTGCATTTCTCTACATCTACCCAATTAGGACGTTACGACAGAGGCGGAAGTACAGCCACTTTCTGGCGTGCTTTCCGAATGGTGCCTTTAGCACGAGCATATAATGAAGATGGTACTATTCCCAATGCTTCATGGGAAGATTCAAGTGAGGCATTTGCAGTAAATCCACTCAGTGCTCTTAATAACAAGAGTAAGGATATACGCATGAAAGTAATTACCAACAATTCTATCGAAATCAAATTTCCATTTGTCAAAGGTTTAAGTTACAAACTGAATACAGGCTACACCTATTCTAACAGTTCTTGGAAACAATATCAAGGACAAGATACGTATTATGGTGCACGAAGCAATGGTATTCTCGATACAGATGATTGGCATACAGAAGATTGGATTGTAGAAAATATCCTTAATTACGACAATACATTTGATAAACATCACATTTTTGTTACCGGACTTTATTCTGCACAGAGTAAGGTTTTCGAACAGAACAAGATGAATGGTAAAGGATTCCCTAATGACGTGATGGGATATTATCAGATGAATAAGGCAGTCACATCTTCTGGCTCTCAGTCGTACACCAAGCAGAATCACCTTTCACAGATGCTACGTATCAACTATTCCTATGACGAACGCTACCTACTCACCCTGACCGCTCGTCGTGATGGATATTCTGCCTTTGGTTCTGATAGCAAGTTTGGTGTTTTCCCTTCTGTTGCCGTTGGTTGGAATATTTCAAACGAAAAATTCTTCAGAGGCAAAGAAATCAACAATATAATTTCCAGCTTGAAGTATCGTCTATCATGGGGACGTAATGGTAATGAAGCCATCAGTGCTTACACTACACTACCCAATCTCTCCACATTCAACTATTTGAATGACGATCACTCTGTTTTATATGGATTCTATCCACAAAAGTTAGCATCTCCAAATTTGGGTTGGGAAACGACCTCGTCTATTAATACAGGTATTGACTTTACCCTTTGGAATGGTCGCATACAGAGCAGCCTCGATTTTTATTGGAGCAAGACAAAGGACCTATTACTCAGTCGTTCTATCCCAACTATTAATGGCACAGGTTCCATTACAGAGAACATTGGCTCAACTAAGGGTAATGGTTTTGAGTGGCAAATTATTTCAAACAATTTGCGCACAAAACATTTCTCATGGCAAACCACTCTCAATATCTCACACAACCATACAGAAATCGTAGATGTTGGCATCTATGATGAGAAGGGCAATCCTGTAGATGATATTGCATCAAAATGGTTTATCGGAAAACCTATTAACGTATATTATGACTATAAAAAAATCGGTATCTGGCAAATTACTAACCCCGACAACCCTGAAGGAGCACAAGATGAGCGCAATGTAAACTCTATTCTTGGATATATAAAGTATCAGGATGTTGACAATAATGGCGTCATCAATACCGATGACCGTCAAATTATTGGTTCCACAGAACCAAAGATAAGATTCGGTATTAATAACAAGTTCACATATAAGGACTTCTATTTAAGTTTCTTCTTCACAGGTCAGTGGGGACAAACAGCACCTAATGCTCTCTATGATTGTGCCACCAATTCATATCGACAGAATCGCTTGATGGTAAACTTCTGGACTCCAGAAAATCCAACTAATGATTATCCAAAAAACTCTCTGGATACTTCTGTAAACCCAATGAATGCAAGTTTTTATGAAAAGACAGATTACTTGCGACTCGCCGATCTTACATTTGGCTATACTGTGCCCAAGAAATGGCTCAGCAACATTTTCATCAGACGTATAGAGGCTTACGTAAATATGCGTAATCTCTTTACATGGACAAGTTGGACGGGTATGGATCCCGAATTCATTGCAGAGCAATATGCCACACCTCCTGTACGTTCATTCACATTTGGTCTGAAGTTAGATATTTAATTAGAACATTGATAAAACAGAATAAACAATGAAAAAATATATAGGTTTAATGTTACTCCCCCTGATTACGTTCTTAGGAGTAAGTTGTGACGAAAAGAGCTTCTTGGAAGAAAAACCTAAAGCTGAGCTATATCCGGAAAATTTATTGCTCAATTATGATGGATTCAAATCCATGAACGTAACGCTTTATGGTATGGCACGTGCCGAGTATCGCAGAGCAGATGCACTGGGTGGTAGCATACCCCAGGTATTACATTCTGCATGGGATGGTGGTACAGACGTTGCATGGGCCAACAACTCGTCTTCTGCTGTACAGTTTATGTACAATCCCAAATTAATTGATCGTACCGACCTCAGCATTTTCAGCAACATCTTCCAATGGTGTTATCGCATCATTAACACCGCCAACATGGTAATTACCAGAGCAGAAAATAGTAACGTAGACTGGAAAGGAAGTACACCTGAGGCAAGAGAAGCCAACAAGAATGAGGTATTGGCAGAAGCTCGTTTCTTCCGTGCATGGAGTTATCGTCACTTGACATTGACATTCGGTGCCGTGCCTCTTTCTACAGTAGAAATTACAGGATTAAATTATCGTAATGACTGGGAACGCAACTCTGTAGAAGAAATCCGCGAAGTGATGGAACAAGACTTGGCGTTTGCTGTTAAACACCTACCCATGCGAGCAAGCAGCAACAGCAAGGTTTCACAGGCTTTAGCGCGCCATTACTTGGGTGAGCTATATCTTGCAGAAGGCAAACCTGCAGAAGCAGTAGAAACCTTACGCCCTTTATGCGAGGGCAATGAATATGCCTTGATTACCACACGTTTTGGTGCAAACGCGAACAATCCAGGTTGTCCTTTTATCGATTGTTTCCGCACTCCCATGTATGCAGATGGCAACACTGAGGTTCTCCTTGCCTTCGTCAATACAGAACCCGAGAACAGCTCATATGGTACAGCTGAAGTATATATGAAGAGTACTTATAAGGGATATTACTCAAATGACGGAGTCATCAAGAAGAGCAACCTCAAAAACCCAGACTATACAAGCGGAGCCTGTACATGGCCTCAGGCATTTTGGTTGGCAAATGGTGGAAAAGGAGCAAGCCGTTTGGCCATATCACGTGGTGTGCTGCGTCTGTACAACTACAAGGAGATGGGAACCCAGGATGATCGTATAGGAAAGTATGCCATGGTTTGGAATATTTATCAAGTAAATGCTGATGGTAAGACAGAGGAGTATCTAAACAATGGTAAAGCTGTAGTTGATACCACCGTAACAGCAGCCATGTTGAATGACAACAAAACAACCATCAAAAAATGGAACTGGCCATCTATTCGCAAATGGGATTATACTGCCCCTGTAAAAGCCAATGGAGACAAGGATGGATGTTATCAAGATATCTCCTATCTCCGTCTTGCAGATACTTACCTACTTTACGCAGAAGCTCTATATAAAGATAACAAAGCAGGAGAAGCCATCAAGTGGATCAACAAAGTAAGAAATCGTTCTAATGCTGTTAGCATCACCGAAAGCGACTTGCTGTCAGGTGGTCTGGATCTGATTTTGGATGAAAGAGCGCGTGAACTATTTTCTGAAGAAGAGCGCCGCGAGACTCTGATTCGCGTATCTCAAGAAGGTGGAAAGGATGAACGCGCACTTGACAATTACTTTAAGCGTCGCACTCGTGCTCTCAATGAAATTGCAGGCCGTGATGCTCGTGGAATGAACGACTATGAGACCCCTGTCTTGTTCCCTATTCCTCATAAGTTTATAGAGTCTAACACGGGTCGTCCTTTAACCAACAACCCTGGCTATAAAAATTAATATTATTATGTTTTAAACCTTCGAGGGGATGCTTCTGATTCATGACAGATGTTTCCCCTCGAATTAAATAAAATTCTAATATCTTATGATGCTATATTTTACTTTCACAATAGCCATCATCATTATCACAGCCATTGCACTCTATCGAAAAATAAACCCTCAAGGAATTTTAATCACAGCAGGATTGGTTATGTGTATTATTTCCTTAGCTGCACTCGGGAATCCCATTATTCTGAAGCACCCTACAGGAAATGATGGCTTTGATATCATCAAACTTATTGATGAAACTTTCGTCAACAACATCACACGCGCAGGATTAATGATTATGACGATTGGTGGTTATGTGGCTTTCATGAATCACATAGAGGCAACTCAAACTCTTGTGAGGTTATCTATGAAACCACTTTCATTTATGCGTCGCTGTCCCATGTTGGCAGCTGTACTCACCATTCCCATTGGGCAGATGCTCTTCATCACCACTCCGTCTGCTACTGGCTTAGGTCTACTCTTAGTAGCATCCATCTACCCTATACTTACCAGTTTGGGAGTAAGCAGACTGACGGCACTCTCCATGATTGCAGCCACAACTTTATTTGATCAAGGTCCTGGTTCTGCAAATACGGCATTAGCAGCCCAACTGATAGGTATTAACAATGTTGAATACTTTATCACCCACCAATTACCACTTGTCGTCCCAACTACCATTATAGTTATGTTGACATTCTGTGCCTCAAATTGGTATTTTGACAAATATTCAAATCAAGATCAAGGTGAAAAAGTCAAAGTAGAAGTCATATCAACAACAGCACCTGCATTTTATGCGCTGTTTCCAGTCTTGCCTCTCATATTACTGGTAGTATTCTCTCCCTATGTAGGATTGATAAATCCTACAATAAAATTGGATACCACTACCGCTATGTTTGCATCACTATTCATAACAATGTTGCTTCATCTCATCCGTATCCGGAATATTAAAAAAGTATACGAATCAATCGGTGCTTTTTGGAAAGGAATGGGTAATGTTTTTGGAAAGGTAGTGACCTTAATTGTTGCTTCTGAAATTTTCTCAAAAGGTCTTATTCAACTTCATTTCATCGATAATCTTATCCAACTCTCTACAGGTGCAGGATTCACCGAGTTAGCAATAGTTATTGTCTTCAGCCTCATCATCTTCGGTGCAGCCGTTCTCATGGGTAGTGGCAATGCCGCATTCTTCTCTTTTGGTCCATTGATGCCTGGTATTGCAACACAACTGGGTATTCCTTCCTATGTCATAATATTACCATCTCAGTTAGCTTCAAGTATGGGACGTTCCGCTTCACCAATTGCAGGTGTCATCGTTGCCATAGCAGGTGTAGTAGGAGCATCTCCCATAGAACTGGCTAAACGCAATATTATTCCACTCACACTTAGTGTCATTTTCTTAATCACCTACCATATCATAACATTATCTTTATGAATCATTTTAAAATCATCAAAAACGCTCACATATATGCACCCAAAGACTTGGGAATAAATGACATTCTACTATATGGCAACAAAATCGCCATGATAGACAAAAAAATAGAGCTAATAGGCATCAAGATGGAAACTATTGATGCTGAAGGAAAGAATGTTACACCAGGGTTTATCGATCGACATGTACATGTCATTGGTGGTGGCGGCCAACAGGGATTTGCATCCCTTGCACCAGAAGTAACCGTCAGTGAACTTATTAGTTGCGGTACCACTACTGTTTTAGGACTTTTAGGTACAGATGGGTTTGTCAAAGATCTACCTTCTCTATACGCAAAAGTAAAAGGTTTAAGTCAGGAAGGACTCTCTGCCTATATGCTCACAGGATATTACGGCATCCCTACCCCAACCCTCACCCATAGCGTAGCAGAAGACCTAATATATATAGATAAGGTAATTGGTTGTAAACTCGCCATGAGTGACGATCGTAGTTCATTCCCTACAGAACTGGAAATCTTGCGTCTAATAAATCAGGTTCGCTTGGGTGGTTTTACTTCAGGAAAGGGAGGCTTTCTTCATATTCATTTAGGTAATCTACCTTCAGGAATTTCCTTGCTTTTAGATATTGCAAAAAAATATCCTACTCTCACAAAATATCTATCTCCTACGCACATGATACGCACAGAGATGCTATTCCAACAAGCCATTGAATTTGCTAACATGGGAGGTAATGTAGATTTTTCTACAGGTGGAACTCGTTTCCAGCTACCTCATCTTTGCGTGATGGAAGCCTTAAGCAAAGGTGTTCCCATGGAGAGAATCACTTTTTCAAGTGATGGACATGGAGGTGTGAGACGCATAAATCCAGAAACTGGCGAAGATAGTTACCGTCCAGCACCTCTTGACTTAAATTTCAAGGAAATGAAAGCATTAGTATCAGAATGTGATTTGCCTTTAGAACAAGCTCTTAGGCTGATAACAGAAAATCCTGCACGCCAAATGTATCTACACAACAAAGGACAGATTGCTATAGGGAAAGATGCTGATTTCTGTATTTTAGATCAACAACTAAATCTAACCGATGTTATCTTGAATGGAGAAATCGGTATGAAAGATCAAGCTATTATTCAAAAAGGAAGATACGAATTATGAAAACTAAAATATTCTTACTGATAAGTCTATTATCACTTATTATCCCTTTAAGTATTAAGGCTGATAATAAACTATTAGAGCGTGGTGAAGGTATGTTTACATATCAGGATCCAATAAACTTGCAGTTGAAACCTATTGATGTGCATTATTACATCCCTGAAGATGCAGACATTACCACATGTCCTATTGTTTTTGTTTTTCAAGGCAACGACAGAGACTATACATATTTGATGGATACTTGGGGAAAAGACGCCAAAGAGAAACACTATATGGTTTTCATTCCCCAATTTCCGATGAAAGATTATCCACTCCATCTATATCAGGAAGTAGGCGTGATGAATAAAAAACATACCAATCTAAATCCGAGAAATGAAACCACAGCAAGTATGATAGATCGTGTGTTTGAGTTTGTTAAGAAACATACAGCTACACTTCGCAATGATTATCAGATTTATGGGCACTCGGCAGGTGGACAATTTGTACAGCGCTTCATGCTTTTTCATGATAGTCCATACGTTTCTCGTGCGATAGTGGGAAGTCCTGGTTGGTACACTTTTCCAGACCATTCTGCTCTTTTCCCTTATGGCATCAAAGATGTACCCTACGTAGACGAAATGACTTTGAAACGTATGCTGAATAAAGATATCATCATACAAACAGCCACTCTTGACACTGTGCGCGAATGGTTTTTACGCAAAACACCAGAAGCTGATGCACAAGGAAGAAACCGATTTGAACGTGGTAATCGCTTCTATAATATTTGCCGAGAATATGCAGCTCAGCACAATTGGCCTTTTCGTTGGCGTATGCAAACTGTGCAGAACGTAAACCATGATGCTATCTTGATGGGAAAAGCTGCTTCAGACATACTTTGCCTACCTACAGATTCATTCTTTTCTTCTCCTACCCTAAAGAACTTAAGAGAAAATGGTAAAATAGCTACTTATCAAGAGGTTGCAGAATACTTAAAGCATCTTGCCAGCAAATACACTCAACAAGCAGATATACAAGTCATTGGAAAATCTCCACAAGGTAGAGATATTTTGGCATTGCGTATAGGCAACAAAAAGGAAAATGCCCTTAAAGTATGGATACAGGGAGGTTTGCATGGCAACGAACCTGCTCCTGTGGAGTCTGTATGTATGTTAGCTCAATATCTTTTGGAAACAGAGGAAGGAAAACACCTTGCAGAAAACCTGAATATTTATTGTTTGGCAGTGGCGAATCCAGATGGCTACAACCAACTGAAGCGCACTTCAGGAAACGGTTTGGACCTCAATAGAGACATGACAAAGATGAACGACCCCATGACAGTTCTTCTAAAAAAAGCATGGATTGATTTTCGTCCCGACGTATCTTTTGATATTCACGAATATAACCCTCGACGCAAGGATATAAAAGAATTCTATGGTAAACCTTTAGAAACTAATTGTGATGTCTTGCTCATGACAAGTGGACACCCTAATATTAGTCCAAGTATCAAAAATTTGCAACAGCAACTTTTTGATATCTCTATGAAAAGAACATTGGAAAAGAATGGTTATACCTATGCTCCTTATTTCACCCCTTTTATAGAACAAGGCGAGATGAACGCTCGTTTAGAAGCCAAGAGTCCTCAATCAAGCGCAACTTGGAATGCACTTGCTGGTTCGATATCGCTATTTGCAGAAATCAAGGGAATAGGATTTGGAGAAAAACTATTTGCAAAACGTGCGATGACAGGCTTTATACTTGCATGCGATGTATTGAAATCCGCCAACAATCGCCGCAACTGGATTATGAAGAGTACACGAAATTGGGATTCACAAAACTCTCAAAACGATTCTATTGTTGTCACTTTTCGTCCTCGAACAAAAAAGGTATGCTATGATTTTGTGAATTGGGAAAATGGTGAGATCGTTTCTAAAAAAATGACTGGTCATGATGCTTTACAACCTATTGCTCTTATCAAAAGAGCCATGCCAAAAGGTTATCTTTTGAATACTTCTCAATGCATGCCTATCATAAATCGTCTAAAGGTTTTAGGTGTAAAAATGGAACCTTTGAATCATACCAAATCGGTAAACGTAGAAGAATATAAGGTTACAAATGTGGTTCGTCAAACTAAACTTTGGGAAAACATTCATCAAAATAGTGTAGAGGTGATGACCATAAAGAAAACGCTCAAACCATCTAAAGGATGGGTATATATAAGTACCCAACAACCTTTGAAGAATCTGATTACAACATTATTGGAACCAGAAAGTGTGAATGGTTTTATTGCCTTTGATGTGATTTCTGCTTCTAAAAACAAGAGCCTGCCTTGGGTAAGAGTTTGTGAATAATCAAAACTCTCATCACGACACGATACAAGGGAACTCTTTCTATATGTAAAGGGTTCCTTTTTTATCAAAAGTGGTCGTAAAAACGCAAGTACTTGCGTTGACCATCGCAAGTACTTTCAAGTGCCAACGCAAGTACTTTCATTGGCACTTGAAAGTACTTGCATTTTTTGGGGCACTTTTCTACTTGTGGTTTAACATTTAGTTGCCACTCTATGCATGATTGATAAAATGGGTTGATTTTGTTATTATTTATAGT
>ERZ1034844.298-NODE-298-length-28172-cov-4.093680_pt1 | contig 28172 bp, 25 predicted proteins | sample MGYA00520594_ERZ1034844 | MGnify/ENA primary metagenome ERZ1034844 (study PRJEB33766, sample SAMN09781733) | gut metagenome | biome: gut microbiome | host: Homo sapiens | place: Madagascar | study: EMG produced TPA metagenomics assembly of the PRJNA485056 data set... | reverse complement strand
TCAGTCTCACTTCGTTCGACAGCTCCCCGTAAAGGGGAGCCTTTTGGTGCGCCTTACAAGCTTACGTATTAGCCTCCATCTTCGAGGGAGGTGTCAATGAGCGTAAGCGAATTGACGGAGGGAGTTAATCACACGCCTTTGGCGTATTTCACATTGCGAAGCAATATTTCACTGCGCGTAAGCGCAATTTCACCCTGCGTTAGCAGGATTTCACCGCGGACGAAAGTCCGCCTTACCCGCCCCTTGCCAGCGCAAACTCCCCTGCGCCGACTGCGGCGCTTTTGTCGCAAAGGAAGCAGCGCGCATCCTTCACGCGGGCGCAGATACGCTCCGCCGTAAGGGCGCAAAGGCGCGGCTGGTGCAGCAGCGTGCCGCCCATCAGCGCAATGCTCGGCGCGCTCAGCTCAAGCTTTTTTGTTACCGCCGCCGCCATAAGGCTCAGTTCCTCTGCGGCGGTTGCCTCTATGCGCCCGGCAATCGCGTCCTCCGCGTGGCTGCTTATCAGCGGGGCAAGTGCGGCTATCTCGCTCTTTGGGCAGGCTGTATAACGCGCGGTTATGGCGGCAATGTCGTCCGTGCCGCACAGTTCAAATACAGCTTCGCTCAGCGCGGTAGGCTCTCCCCGGCCGTCCGATGCGCGTATAACGGCGCTGAGTATGTCCCGTCCTATTGCGTATGCGCTGCCCGCATCGTCCAGCACATGGCCGCGGCCGCCGCTGCGCGCCGTAATTCCGCCTTTTTGGGCATAGCATATGCTGCCCGTGCCCGATATAAGGGCAACGCCGTCCCGCTCCCCAAGGGCGGTATAGAGCGAATTTTCGCCGTCCGTGCGGACGAATACAGGCCCTGCGAATATGCCATCCATCGCCCGTTTAACGCCCTCCGCCTTCGCTTTATCCGCTGCACCCGCACATGCAACGCATATTGCGGCGCAGTCCGCATCGATGAACCTTGCAAGCTCCTCTGCTATTTTTGCGGGGCTGTCGGGATAGCTTACGGGGTTGAGCGGGCCTAAGCGGCCCATGTATATCGTTTCCCCTTGGGCGGAAAGCATTGCTATTTCCGTTTTTGTGCCGCCGCCGTCAAGGCCTATTGCATACTTAGCCATTCTTTCGCCCCCGCTATGCGCCCAAGCGCAGCGTTGTGCTCAGGCATGTTCATCTCTCCCCGCTCAATGGCACGGCTTATCAGCTCCGCCGCACGCGCCGCTTCATTATAGCTATGGCTTATCAGCGGCATGTCTGCGCCCGCCTTTGCCGCCAGCAGCGCTGCCTCCGCCGCGCCGTAGCGCGAGGCTATCGCGCCCATCTCAAGGCAGTCTGTTATTATTATGCCGCCGTAGCGCATTTTGCCGCGCAGCAGAGCGCTCAGTACAGCGCCCGACAGCGTGCCGGGGTATTCCTTATCGAGCGCGGGGAACATTATGTGCGTTGTCATTATGCTCTTTACCCCCGCCTCTATCGCCGCGTAAAACGGCACAAGCGGGCCGGCTTCAAGCTCCTCCATGCTGAGCGTTATCGTGGGCAGGGACTTATGCGTGTCCACGTTCGTGCCGCCGTGGCCGGGGAAATGTTTTGCGCAGGCCATAACTCCCGCCGCCTGTATCCCGCGCGCCATCTCCGCGCCGAAGCGCGCAACCGTTGCCGCATCCGTGCCGAAGCTGCGGCTGCCTATGGCAGGGTTGCCGCAAACGCTCTCCACGTCCACCACGGGCGCAAGGTCGTAATTCAGCCCCATTTCCCGCATGGCCTCGCCTATTCTTTTGCCTGTCAAAAAGGCTTCCTCCGCGTTACCGCTTTGGGCAATCTCCCGCGCGGAGGGCGTATCTATAACGCTTTTGGGCAGCCGCTGCACGCGCCCGCCCTCCTGATCCGCGCTTATGAAGGGTATATGCCCCGTTTCGGATACGGCAATGTCCTTCAATTCCTTGCACAGTGTTTTCAGCTGGGCGGCCGATTCTATGTTGTTTGAAAACAGTATATAGTTGCCTATCTTGTATTGCTTCACCGCGTTTATAAAGCCGCGGTCTATCTTTGTGCCGGCAAGGCCGGTCATTATCCGCTGCCCTGCGGCTATGATTGCATCCGTCATGCTTCGCCCCGCTCAATCAGCCGTATAGCTGCGCCCGTGTCCATATTTGCAAGCTCAAGCGCGCGCCTTGCCCGCTCCGTATCAACGCTTGCCGCGCGCATAACTATGCCCACCGCGCGTTCCCTCAGCTTTTCGTTCGTGGCCACCATGTCCGTCATCAGCCCGCCGCGTATGCGCCCAAGCCGCGCCATTGCGCTTGTTGATATCATGTTCAGCACCATTTTCTGCGCCGTGCCGCATTTCATTCGGGTGGAGCCCGCAACGGCCTCAGCGCCCGTTATTGCGGCTATCTCCGTTTCAGCCGCACGGCCGAGCGGCGTATTCGGGTTTGATGTTATGGCGGCGGTATACGCACCCTTCTCCCGCGCCCGCTTAACGGCGGCTATAACGTAGCGTGCCCCGCCCGATGCGCTTATGCCTATAACGGTGTCGTCAGCATTCACGTCAAGGCTGTCTATCAGCTCCGCGCCGGCGTCTGCGTCGTCCTCCGCGCCTTCCGCCGCATGTATCAGCGCGCCGTAGCCGCCCGCAATATGCCCCTGCACGGTTTCGCAGCTTACGCCGAACGTGGGCGGGCATTCGCTTGCGTCCAGCACGCCAAGCCTTCCCGATGTTCCCGCGCCTACGTATATAAGCCTTCCGCCCTTGGCAATTCCCGCCGCCGCATGCTCCGCGGCAGCCGCCGCCTGAGGTATGGTCAGCCTTACAGCCGCGGCAACCTTAGCGTCCTCGTCATTTATGCGGTACATCAGTTCTTCCGTGCTCAGCGCGTCCATGTCGCCAAAGCGGTCGTTGCGCTGTTCGGTTATGTTGGTCATGGTGTTGTTCCTTTCGGGTTACTCCCTTACTTTTCTATCCTCGGCACCGGCTCCTCGTCGTTGTGCTTTACCATTACGCATTCGGCGACGGGCTCTGTGAACCGCTTAACAAGGTTAACAAGATTCTCCCGCTGCAGCAGCGGCAGCATATGCCGGTAGAACGCCATGCTCGATACGCCCACAAGATTGAAAAGCATCTGCACGGTTTTGTCGAGCGCGGGGCGCTCGTCGAACGTAACGCTCATCTTCTGCGGAGTTATATCAAGCGTGAGTATGCGGCTGTTCGGCGTTTCTATAAAGCCCGTCATTACCCACAGCCGTATCCTGTTCACGTCCAGCTTCCAGCGGCACCGCGTGGCAACAAGCTGCCTTTCCCCGCGCATGGTTGCCGCGCCGTATTCAAACGCGCCGTCGTGGCGAAGCACGAGCAGATTGCGCTCATCCTTTTCGTATATGTATAAATAAAGGTCCTTATCCCGCTTTTCAAAGCGCAGCATTGTAACGCTGTCAGTCATGTTGCTATGCACGGCCTGAAGCGTCTGCGGGAACAATCCGCCCGTGTTAGGCCCCGCGAAATACTCCCGCCCGTCAAGCCGGTACGCTATGCGCTCAAACTCCTCCGCATCCGTGCCAAGATACCTTGGGTGCGACGGGGAATATTCAAGCGAATTAAGCGTGCTTTTAAGCGAAGCATACGCCTCATTGTCCGGTGCAAGCGGTTCATCCGCAAACGAAGTCAAAAGCTCACGCACCATGCCGCTTAAGCCCCCGTTTACGAACAGATTGCTGCTGCCGCTGTACATGGCTATAACGGTTTCGTACTTTGGGAACACCAGCACGTATTGGCCGAACGCGCCGTTGAACTGATAGTCTCCATCGTCATCGCTCATCCAAATCTGGTAGCCGTAGCCGTGCTTCATTTCGCCGTTTGGCGTTTTTATCTGCACGGATGTGGCCTGGCGTATCCATTCCTCGCTCACTATCTGCTTACCGTTCCAGCGGCCCATGTTCATGCAAAGCTGCCCAAGCTTCGCCGCGTCCTCTGCCGTGAGCGAAAGGCCCCAGCCGCCTTTTTCTATGCCCATGGGGCACTTTTCCCATTCATGGTAGCGTATGCCCAGCGGCTCGAACAGCCGCGGCGTAAGGAAGTCCACAAGGCTCATGCCCGTGCGCTTTACCACCGCCGCCGCAAGCACATATGAATTGAGCGAATTATAATCGAACTCAGTCCCCGCCTCGAACTTTGGCACGGACTGCATGAACATCTTCATCCAGTTTTCGTCAAGCCCGCTGCCTACTTCGTTGAACCTTATTCCTGAGGACATTGTGAGCAGGTGCCTGAGCGTATGCGCCCTGAGTATTTTCGCGTTTGAATTGGTAACGTACTCAGGGAAAATCTCAACAAGCCTTTCGTTTATGTCCAAATACCCTTCGTCGCATGCAATCCCCACCGCAAGGCCGGTAACGCTTTTGCTCATGGAATAAAGCATGTGCGGGACTTCCAGCCTGTACGGCGCGTATGCCCCTTCCGCAATAACTTTGCCGTGGCGCAGTATCGTTATGGCGTGGCAGGCGGTGGTATCCGCCTGATTCTCTATGGTTTTATAGAATCGCTCTATCGCCCCGCTCGGCACGCCCTCCGCCTCCGGCGTGGAACGCTCAAGCGGCGCTGTGTTCTCCTTCGGCACGAAGCGCTCCTTTTGCAGCACGAATCCGTAAAGCGGAATCTTTTCCGTATCGTGCCTGAGGAAGTTCATAAGCAGCTCCGCGCTTTTCATCTGTATCGTCAGGTCCATTCAAACGTCTCCTATTCAATCAATATGCTCTGTTTTCACAGCCTTTCGGGCCCGTCAACATTCGGATTCACCACGAACTCCGGTTCATCGCTCTTAGCGGTATAGCCGTTGTCCGCGCCATCTGCGCCTATTCTTTCAAGATAGAACGCGCTCGTCGCCGCGCTTACATACGGATTGAGCCACAGATCGCCTATCCCCAGCGTAAGCGCGCTGAGCAGCCGCCAGCCGATGAAGCTGAGATGCAGGCAGAAGAGCCTGCCCTTATGCCCGTCCATAAGCCGCTTTGATTCGTTCACGCATTCGGTAACGCTCATTTCCGGATTGTCGCACAGAATATAGAACGCAAGGCTGTAACGATACGTTGCTATTATGCCGGGTATGACCAGCAGCAGCGACCACAAAAACGTGAGCAGCGCCGTATAAAGATTGAGCAGCAGCGCCTTGCCGAAAAAGCTGAAGCGGGAGAAAAGCTCGCTCACCTGCGGCGTTTCGCCCTTTATAAGGCGGTTATAATAGCTGCAAAGCCCAAGCTGAGCCGCCCCGCCCACGATCAGGCGCGCAATGCCCACTGCCGAGGCTATGGCTGCGGATATGCTCAGCAACGGCACAAGTATTTCCATGTCCGTGCCAAACAGGGAACGGAAAAGCGCAGCAAGGTTCACCGTTGCCCCGTCAAACAGTTCTCCGGTTGAGTCAACGGAGTAGCTTACCGTAAAATATGTTCCGTAGCAGCCTAAAAGCGCCGCCAGCAGCGATACAACAAGGCTTGTGCCCCATTTGCCGTCAAGCCTTTGGCGGGCAATCTGCCTTAACTCAGATGCTGTACGCATAAATATATACCTCCCCTAATCATTGCCTGATAATTATTTGCTCCATTATACTATATTTTCCCGCCCATAGGAACAGCCGCGATAGTTACATTTTTGTAACGTTGCGGGTTTGATATTATGTCAATTTATGCCGTTTTAGTTGCCCGCTTTGCCATATATGCCTGCCGCTGCTGCCATAATATGCTGCTATACTCTTGCCATAACACAGAACGGGAGAGCGAACAGCATGGCAGCATACCGGCACGAATACAAGCATGAAATAAACAAAAGCGACTTTATCACCCTTTCCATGCGCCTTAACGCCGCGCTGAGGGCGGATGAATTTGCCCGCGCGGACGGCGCATACGAAATAACCAGCCTTTATTTTGACGATGTGTACGACACCGCGCTGAAAGAGAAGCTGAACGGTGTGAACTGCCGCGACAAGTTCCGCCTGCGCCGCTATAACAACGATACCGAGCACATAAAGCTTGAAAAGAAAAGCAAGCGCGGCGGCCTTTGCCTGAAGGAGTGCGCAGCCATAACCGCCGCACAGGCGCAAAGCATAATAGGCGGCGATATAGACTTCCTTGCCGCTCAGGGCGGCGTTATGGCGGAGCTGTACAGCCGCATGCGCGCGGGGCTTATGCCCAAAACAATAGTGCGCTACACCCGCCGCGCCTATACCTACCCCGCGGGCAACGTGCGCATAACGCTTGATTACGACATACGCACCTCCCCCGCCGTTTATGATTTTCTTAATGCCGATGCCGTCTGCATACCCGCGTGCGGCGGCACAATACTGCTTGAGGTTAAGTGGGACGAGTTCCTGCCGGACTTCATTGCGGACCTAATCTTTATCCCGGGCCGAAGAAGCGGCTCGTTTTCCAAATATGCCCAGTGCCGCATATACGGCTGAACCCAATTTATTTTAAGGAGGACTATCCACCGTGAACCCCGCAAGCATACTTGCATCCATAAGCTTCAGCGACATATTCAAATCCAGCTTTCTTGAAAATTTCAACAGCGTGTCATATTTCGATATGGCGGTCGCGCTGCTTTTAAGCTTCGGTATAGGCGTATTCATATTCATGATATACCGCAAAACCTTCAAGGGCGTTATGTATTCATCCACGTTCGGCGTAACGCTTATCGCGCTTACAATGATCTCCACTTTCGTTATACTTGCCGTTACCAGCAACGTTGTGCTTTCGCTGGGCATGGTGGGCGCACTGAGCATAGTGCGCTTCCGCACGGCAATAAAGGAGCCGCTTGATATTGCCTTCCTTTTTTGGAGCATTGCGGCGGGCATAGTGCTTGCGGCGGGCATGATACCGCTTGCGGTAATAGGCAGCGGCGTTATAGGGCTTATGCTGGTTGTATTCGTTAACAAAAAGGCACATACCGACCCATATATAGTTGTAATAAGCTGCGCCGACGCCGAAAGCGAAAAGCGCGCGGGCGAATACCTTGCCGCCCATGCGGACAGATGCGTTGTTAAGAGCAAAAGCGTTAAGGCGGGCCGGGTGGAGCTTAATATGGAGATCCGCTTAAAGAGCGGCGATACGGCCTTCATAAACGAGTTGAGCGCGCTTAACGGGGTTAACAGCGCCGTGCTCGTAAGCTACAACGGCGAATACATGGGCTGACAGCCATGAGCAATTCCCGTCACACAACGCTTTTCTGCGGCATAATAGCCGCGCTCACGCTTGCGCTTACGCTGCTTTTAAGCTTCGCCAAGGCCGCAGGGGCAATAGGCGCCATAGCGCGCACATTGGGCTACGAAGCGAAGCTGTTCGACACAAGCTATGTCCATTCGATAGACATTGTGATGGACGCGGACGACTGGCAAAGCTTCCTTGACACGGCGGAAAGCGAGGAATACGCCATATGCAGCGTTACCATAGACGGCGAAACCGTGAAAAACTGCGCCATACGCGCCAAGGGCAACACGTCCCTTTCAAACGTTAAGCAACACGGCAACGACCGTTACAGCTTTAAGATAGAATTTGACCATTATGACGACACGCTGACCTATCACGGGCTTGATAAGCTGGTGCTGAACAACAACATTCAGGACAACACACTTATGAAGGATTACCTTACATACCGCATGATGGCATACATGGGCGTGGACGCGCCGCTGGTGAGCTACGCCTTCATAACGGTAAACGGGGAGGACTTCGGGCTGTATCTGGCGCTGGAGGCGGTTGAAGAAAGCTTCCTTGAGCGCAACTACGGCGCAGACTACGGCGAGCTTTATAAGCCGGACAGCATATCCATGGGCGGCGGCCGCGGCAACGGCAGGGATTTTGACATGCAGGATTTTGCCGACGAAAATGGCCTCGATTTCGATTTTGATAAATCCCGCCCCTCCGGCGATGATTCCGGCAATGGCAGCTTCACTCCGCCCGATATGCCAAGCGGCGATAATTCCGGCAGCGGCGGCTTCACCCCGCCCGATATGCCAAGCGGCAATGACTCCGGCAACGGCGGCTTCACCCCGCCCGGTGCCAGCAACATGCCCGATATGAGCAATATGCCCGACATGAACGGCAGGCCCAACATGGGCGATACGCCCGGCGGCTTCGGCGGCATGGGCTCGAGCGATGTTTCGCTGATATACTCCGACGATGAGTTCGACAGCTATTCAAACATATTCGACAGCGCCAAAACCGCCATCACCTCAAAGGACAAAGCACGGCTTATAGCATCGCTGAAAAAGCTGAACGCGAACGAGGATATCGAGGACGTGGTGGACGTTGAGCAGGTGATACGTTACTTTGTCGTGCATAATTTTGTGGACAATTTCGATAGCTACACCGGCTCCATGATACATAATTACTACCTTTATGAAAAGGACGGCAAGCTGAGCATGATACCGTGGGACTACAACCTTGCCTTCGGCGGCTTCATGAGCGGCGACGCTACGGAGATGGTAAACTACCCCATCGATACGCCCGTATCCGGCGGCAGCGTGGATTCGCGCCCTATGCTCAACTGGATATTCCAAAGCGAGGAATACACCGCGCTGTACCACAACATAATGCGGGAATTTATAGACGGCTTCTTCGCAAGCGGCGAGTTTGAAACGCTGATAGACGAAACCTATGCGCTCATCGCGCCCTATGCCCGGCGGGACACGAACGGCTTCTGCACCTATGCAGAGTTTGAGCAGGGCGTGAGCACGCTAAAGCAGCTCTGTCTGCTGCGCGCGGAGAGCATACAGGGACAGCTTGACGGCGCTATCCCTTCAACTGCCGATGGTCAGTCCGCCGACAGCAGCGCGCTGATAGACGCTTCCTCTGTCACCCTGTCAGACATGGGCAGCTTCGGCGGTGGCGGGGCGGGCTTCCGCCCACAGTGAAATTCTGCTGACGCAGGGTGAAATTGCGCTGACGCGCAGTGAAATATTGCTTCGCAATGTGAAATCCGCCTAACGGCGGGTGAACGGGGGAGCGAGTAAAGCGCACCAAAAGGCTCCCTGTCGAGGGAGCTGGCACGGCGTAAGCCGTGACTGAGGGAGTTAAAGGCGCCACCGCGTGCGGGGGATTCGAGCCGAGCGCGCCCAGTGGGCGATGCAGCGAGGGGAGAATCGGGCGGAATAGGGAGTATTGCAAGCGGCAGCGCTGCAAGACGACCATATTCCAACCAGCGTTCTGCTGAGCGTAAGCGAAGCTGAGGGGGAACAACGCAGAGCATTTGGTTATTTGAGCCGTTCCCCTTTCGTTATGGCTTCGCCATGCCACTTTCCCCGTAAACGGGGACAGCTTTTGGATAGCGGTAATTTCAAAAAGGCTCCCATCGGGAGCCTTTATCATGTCCTTATCTTCTCGGATAGTTGCTGCGGTAGGCGCGGCGTTTCTTTGCCCTGCGCCTGCGGCGTCGGGAGGAAAGCACCTTCGCTATCAGCACTATTATTACCAGCGCCGCTATCAGCAGCACCCAGAACAGCCATCCGCTGCCGCCCTCATTGTCGTTCACATCGGGGCTTGATACTATAAGCGGGCTTGAATTGGGCGAGGCCGTGTCGCTCACAACCGTTGCCGCCTCCGCCACATCGCGCGAGGCTATAAGCGGCGCGGTGAACATCGTTACGCCGTTGTATTGGTACGATACCGTGCCAAGCTCCTCCCCGGCGGCTATGGGCGCTTCAAGCTTTCTTGAGGTAACATAGCTGCTTGTCAAAAGCGAGGGCGTTGCAGTGATCGCGTTTATGGTTTCCTTTAAGCCGGTAAGCTTCGCGGCGGAAAAATCTATGTTCGCGGTGAGCAGGCCGCCTTCCGCGTCCTCAAGGCTGGCGTTTGATACGGGCAGCTGCATCGTGCTTTCAAGGCCCAGCGTGCCCGCATCCACGGATACGAAGTTTGCAAAGCCCCAGTCGAAGAACTTGGCCGCGTTTTCAAAGCGGTATTCGCCCTTTACCTTGTTTTCGTAATCGCCGAACAGCACCAGTATCAGCTCCACGCCGTCCTTCTCCGCGCTTGCCACAAGGCAGCGGCCGGCGGCGGTAGTGTCGCCCGTCTTAACGCCGGTTGCGTATTTATATTTGTAATCCGCTTCGCCTTCCTTTGTATAAAGCAGGCGGTTGGAATTATACCACTGGTAGCCGTCGGAATCCTTGTTGGTCGGGGCGGCGTTATAGGTCGCGGTGGAAACTATCTTGCGGAACGTTTCGTTGCGCATGGCGTAGCGGGTAAGCACGGCCATGTCATACGCGGTTGAATAATGATCCTCCTTATGGAGTCCGTTCGGCTTAACGAAGTGCGAGCCGGTCATGCCAAGCTCCGCAGCCTTTTTATTCATCATCTCCGCAAAGCCGGATTCGCTGCCGCCAATATGCTCGGCAATGGCCTTGGCGGCGTCGTTGCCGGAAAACATCATCATGCCGTACAGCATGTCTATAAGCGGCATTTCCTCGTTGCGGGAGAGGCGGCAGGTGGAGCCGCGCGTTTCAACGTTGCTGCCCGTGTTCACTATCTCGTTTATGTCCGCCGCATTTTCAATGGCCAGTATGCAGGTCATTATCTTTGTGGTGCTGGCGGGGTATGCCTGCGCCTTGCTGTTCTTTTCATAAAGCACGGTGCCCGTCGCCGCATCCATAAGGCAGATATAGGGCGTGGATACGCTCTCCGGGTCAAATTCGTCCGCTGCGGCGCAAATGGGCAGCACGCCGAGCGCGAGTATAAATATAAGCACAAGCGAGATAATTCGTTTCAAATTCAAATTGGTCCTTTCCTTAAAACCGGCATATCCATATGCCGGCATAGTACACTTTGGCTATTATAACAAAATTTATATGCATTTGTACATAGTTCAGCGGTTAATTTATTGTTAAATACACCGTTCGTTCAAATTATTCCCCTTTATGCGGGGCGCTTTTATGGTATAATAAATATGGAAAGTTATAGCTGCGCGTAAAACCCCTGCGCGGCGAAAGGAGGACGCCATAATGGCAAGACGAATACTGCTTGTGGACGACGAGCCGCTTATGATAAAAGGGCTGAAACGCACGCTGGAGCAGGACGGTTACGAAACCGATTCCGCATCGGACGGCGAGGAGGCATTAAAAAAGCTGAACAGCGAGCATTATGATTTGGTGCTGCTGGACGTTATGCTGCCAAAGCTCAGCGGAATAGAGGTTTGCCAGATAGTGCGCGAAACGAGCGACATTCCCATAATAATGCTCACCGCCAAGGGCGAGGATATGGACAAAATACTCGGCCTTGAATACGGCGCGGACGATTACATGACAAAGCCCTTCAACATACTGGAGGTAAAGGCCAGGATAAAGAGCATACTGCGCCGCGCTGGTGCGAACCGCGAAGCGCCCAAAATGGAACTGAGCGCAAACGGGCTGAGCATAAACATAGGCAGCCGCAGTGCAACGCTTGACGGCAAGAACGTTAGCCTTACCATGAAGGAATTTGATCTGCTTCAGCTTTTCATGAAAAACCCCGGCAAGGTATACAGCCGCGACGAGCTGCTTGAAACCATATGGGGTCAGGACTATCTGGGCGATTTCAGAACGGTGGACGTGCATATCCGTCGTCTTAGGGAAAAGATTGAGCGGGACCCCGCCAATCCCGAATATATTCTTACTAAGTGGGGAGTTGGCTATTACTTTGCGCAGTGAGCGAAAACAGTTTTTCGGCTCTATCAGGGTCAGGATGGTCGCCATATATTTGGCGGTAACCATCGTGGCCTTGCTTGCCATAAGCTTTACCGTGGCAATATTGGTCGAATCCTCGCTTGTCAATCAGCGCACAAAGCAGCAGCAGGAGGCTACCACCCGCCTTGCCCTTGAAATAAGCCAAAGCTTTAATTCCGATGCAGACACGCTGTATTCATTGGCGCTCACCCGCGCGCAGGAAATGGGCGGCAGGGTGCTTATAATGGATACGGATGCGGTGGTTCAGATAGACTCCGCCTCCTATCAAACGGGCTTTATGCTGCCGTACAGAGAGGTGCGTGATGTGCTCATCGGCGGGAAGGAAGCGGCGTTCGGCTTCCATAGAATAAGCACAGGCGCGGACAAAAGCGCGCTGAAGCTTTCCGGCTCTGCCAACTGGGCCGTATACTACACCGCCCCCGTAACACAGGGCGGCAAATATTTGGGCGCGGTGCTTTTCAGCGCCATGATACAGGACGTTGAGGACAGCGTTGCGGACATAATTGCCGAGGTTGCCATAGTTTTCGGCATTGTTGCGGCGGTTATGGTGGCGCTTAGCTTTACGCTCAGCGGCTTTGTTACAAAGCCCATTGTGGAGCTGACCCACGCCATACGCCGCATGGGCAAGCAGGGCAGCGGCGTGCGCGTTAAGGTGCATGGGCAGGGCGAGGTTGCGGAGCTTGGCCGCGCGTTCAACCGAATGAGCGAGCAGATAGAAGCTCACGACCGCGTGAGGGACGAATTCGTATCCAATGCATCGCACGAGCTTAAAACTCCCCTTGCCACAATGAAGCTTTTAAGCGAATCCATATTATATGAAGAAAATCCGGATCCTGCCGAAATGCGGGAGCTCTTCGAGGATGTTAACCACGAGGTAGACAGAATGTCCAACGTTATAACGGATCTTCTGCGCCTTGTGCAGTTCGATGAAGGTCAGCCGCTGCTGCACCGGGAAAACGTTGATTTGAAGGACATAGCAGAGCGCGTTGTTTCCCGATTGAAGCCGCTTGCAGAGAGCAAGGGCATAGCGCTGAATTTCACGGGCGGCAGCGCAATGATATTTGGCGAGGAACGCCAGATAGAGCAGGCCGTTGTAAATCTTATAGAAAACGCAGTCAAGTATACAGACGCCGGGCATGTTGACGCGGCGGTGAAGCAGACCGGGAGCGAGGCGCAGCTTATTGTGAAGGATACGGGCATAGGCATACCGGAGGACGCTATACCGCACCTTTTTGAACGATTTTACCGCGTGGACAAGGCGCGTTCCCGCGGCACTGGTGGCACAGGGCTCGGCCTTGCGATAGTGGAGCGGATAATTACGCTGCACGGTGGGTTCATAACGGTTGAAAGCGAGCTTGGGCACGGGTCAACGTTCACGGTGCACCTGCCGCTTGCGGACGGGGAGGAGTAAACGCATGAAGCGCGGCAAAAACACACTGCGGCTCACGGCGCTGCTCACGGCGGCGCTTATGCTGCTGCTCACGCTTTGCGGCTGCTCCCGCGGCATGATAAAAGAGGACAGCGTGCATGAGGATCTGCCCGATATAGACCCCGAAGCGGGCATTGCAAAGGACATGCGCGCAAAGCTTTATTACAGGCTTACTGATGAAGCGTATCTCGTCGGCGTAACGGCAACAATAACCGTTTATGCGGGCGAGCGCGAGGAGCGCGCCATGATACGCACGCTTATGGAAGGCACGCCGCCGCTGAGCGGCAACATAAGCGCGGTCATTCCCGCGGGCACTGAAATAGTTGATGTTTCGCTTGAAGGGGCAATATTGTACGTTACCCTTTCGGCGGAGTTCTTCAATACAAATATTGTGGACGAAGCCGTTGCGGACGGCTCCCGATTGATGGAAAACGGGCTGCTTTCCCGCGCGGAATACGAAGCGCGCGTGGAAAACGCAAGGGAGGAAATGTACCTTGCGCGAAGGCTTGCCGCGCAGTCCATAGTGAACACTATAACCGCGAACAGGCCGGACGTGAGCGTGCAGCTTTTGTTTGAGCTTAACGGTTCGGCCGCGCGCGTGCGCAGGACCGAGCTTGGCCTTGAAACATTCGGCGGCGGCAGCCACGATCTGCTGGAGCCTATGGGGTTTGACGATTCGTATGTTATAACCGCGCCGGGCGTGGTAGCATGCCTGCTTGAACATATACAGAACGGCGAATACGATAAGGCGTATCCGCTGATAGCCGAACTTGAGCAGGGCGGCGCGCAGAAGCCGGATTACGCCAGCTTTGAAACACACATGGCAAGCCTTGCCAAAATAAAAAGCTTTTCCGTGCGCGAGCAAACGCAGAACAAGGATTCTTCAAGCATTCTGGTAACGGTTGAAATAACGCTGGATAATGATCAGGGCGTGCGCAGATATCAGCTTACGCTCAAAAGCGAGGGCAGCATATATAAACCGGGCTACAAATCGCTTATAAACATGCTGGGAGGTGACGGCGTATGATGCGGCGATGCATTGCGCTCATATTGGCGCTTGCGGTATGCATGGGCATATTTTCCGCCTGCATGAACGAGGACAGCTACCCTCCCGCGCTTGAGCTGAGCAGCGACGTGCCGCCCAGGCAGGGCGAGGAAACGCTTGCCCAGGGCGAATTTGAAGCAACGCTTTATTATATAAATGAGGACGGCACCCGCCTTGCGGGTGAAAAGCGCACAGTGCGCTGCGAGGAAGGCGAAAGCATGGCGCTTTGCACAATGCGCGCGCTTATGGACGGGCCGCAGAGCCAGTCGCTTGGGCGGTCTGTACCATACAAGCTGAAGCTGGACAAGGTTGAAAAGTCCATGGGCATATGCAACGTGTATCTAAGCGGCGGCTTCCCGGGCAGCGAGTCAGATTGGCTGATAGCCCGCCTTGCAATAGCCGCAACACTCAGCGATACGCTTGGCATACAGGCCGTGAACGTGCTGTATAACGGCAGGGAGCAGGGCTACAACAGCAACGCCATAGGCGAAGCGCGATATTTAGGCCAAAGCCTTGATAAATATGCCGAGGATATGGCCGAAAAATATCCAGACCGCAGCAAAGGCTCCATGAGCGAGGTCGTGAAATACATTGACCAATACGTCACCATGTATTTTACCAATGCCGAACGGACGCTTATAGCCGCACACAGCGTGCAGTTGAGCGTTTCTTCCGAAGCTTCGGTAACGGATCTTGTTACAATACTTACCGGCAAGCTTGCCGCGGGCATATCGGGAGAGGATGCGCTTGAGCCCGTGCTGCCGGCGGACTTCACGCTTGCGCGTGAGCCGCGCATAGGCGTAGCCGGAATGGAGGAGGAAGAAACCGCTGCAGAATCCTCCGCCGAAAAGAACACCTCAAAGGATAAAACCGGCGAAGCGTCCTCCACCTCCGCGCCAAGCTCCCTGCCGCTGTTCGCACCGAAGGTTATATACATAACCATAAAGCAGCCCAAGAACGACTATGACGAGCAGCTCATGTGCGCCGCGCTCACGCTCACGCTTACGGGATACCTTCCCGGCATAAGCGGCATAGTGCTTTACGTTGAAGCGGAGGACGGCACGCGCACAAAGCTTAATGAAGACGTGGACTATCTTACCCGCGACATGTATACCGATATGCTCGGCACGAGCGTAAGCGTGGATTATCCGGACGAGAACGGATCCATGCTGAAGCGGGAGAATAAAATAGTCCCATCAAGCGACGAATATGATTTGACAAAGCGCGTGCTCACGCTTATAGATGCGCAAGGTTCAAGCGGGCTTGGCTTCGCTCCCCTTTCGCGCGATGATGTGGAGCGTGTATATCTTGCGGACGGCATAGCGGTTATAGAATGGAAGGAAGGCTTTACGGATAAGCTGAAGGAAGCGCTCAGCTATGAATCCGCCGAAAGTGCGGACAGGCTGGAAATGCTTATAATATACAGCTTTGTAAACACGCTTACCGAGCTTCCCTATATAAAAAAGGTTTGGATGAGCGAAGGCGGCGAAAAGCTGGGCATGATAAACCGGATATATCTTGGCAACGCGCTTTTAAGAAGCCCCGGACTTACGGGCAACGAATAAGGATAAACATATGAAAACTAATGCAAAAAGGGTTATAGTAGGCATGTCCGGCGGGGTGGATTCCTCCGTAGCCGCGCTTGTATTAAAGCAGCAGGGCTACGATGTGACAGGCGTATTCATGAAAAACTGGGAAGAAACTGACGAGGACGGCGTATGCACCGCAACGGAGGATTATCAGGACGCTATGGCCGTATCCCGAAAGATAGGCATACCGTGCTACGGCGTGAACTTCGCCAAGGAATATAAGGACAGGGTTTTTTCTTATTTTCTTGATGAATATTCAAAGGGCAGAACGCCAAATCCGGACGTATTGTGCAACTGCGAAATAAAGTTCAAGGCTTTTCTTGACCTTGCCATGGCGGCAGGGGCGGACAATCTGGCAACGGGGCATTACGCCCGGCTTGATAAGGCGGCGGACGGCAGGGTTACCCTCCTTCGTGCAAAGGATTTGAACAAGGATCAAACGTATTTTCTTGCCGGTCTTACGCAGGCGCAGCTGAAAAACGCCATGTTCCCCGTTGGCGATATGCTAAAGCCCGAGCTTAGGCGCATAGCCGAAGAAGCGCAGCTGCCCAACGCAAAAAAGAAGGACTCCACGGGCATATGCTTCATAGGCGAGCGCAATTTCAAAAAATTCCTTATGGAATATCTGCCTGCACAGCCGGGCGATGCCGTTACGCCGGACGGCAGGATAGTAGGACGGCATGACGGGCTGATGTATTACACCCTTGGTCAGCGCCGCGGCCTTGGCATAGGCGGGCGCAGCGATGGCACCGGCGAAAGCTGGTTCGTAATAGGCAAGGACATGAAGCGCAATCTGCTTATTGTTCAGCAGGGCGAGCATGAAGAGCTCTTCTCCCTTGCGCTTGAGGCGGGGCATATGCACTTCATCGCCGGCGAACCGCCCGCGCCGGAATTTGACTGCACGGCAAAATTCCGCTATCGTCAAAGCGACGTACCCGTACACGTAAGCATCCATGGCGAGGGCTGCCGCGTAACGTTCATGCAGCCGGAGCGCGCCGTTACGCCCGGGCAATGGGTTGTGCTGTACGATGGCGAGGTTTGCCTTGGCGGCGGGCCGATAGATTCAACCACGCCCATGAAGGAAATAGTGCTGAAGAACATATGATAGTCATTCATAAGCCAACCATTGATGATTACGCTGCCGTGCGCGCCCTTGTGGCACAGGTTCATGCGCTGCACCATGCCGCGCGCAGCGATGTTTACGCCGCTGATGCGCACTTTTTGCCGGAGCATTATGCCGCGCTGCTCAGCGATGCAAACGCCTTCCCCATTGCCGCGTATGACGGCGATAAGCTTGTTGGCTTTGCATCCGCATTCATGAAGCCCGCCAATCCAAATCCGGCAATGCTGCCGCACCGCATAGCCTATATTGACGACATATGCGTGCATAGCCGCTGCCGCGGCCACGGAATAGGCAGGCTGCTGTATAATGAAACAGTCCGCCTTGCAAAGGAGCGCGGCGCGGACACGCTTATGCTCACCGTTTGGGCATTCAACGAAAGCGCAATACGCTTCTATAAAAGCCTTGGCATGACAGAACGGAACATAAACATGGAAATGAAGCTATAAAAAAGCACCCCGAACCAAAGCAACGTTAAACGCGGCGCAAATGCGCCGCGCTTTATGTATCCTGATATTAAAGCCTTACAGGAATAACCTTGCCTTCTCCCCGCTCAGCTTTTCCACCTTGGCGATATATGTGCTTATCTCCTTTGGCGCAGGCACGCGCTCCACGCGGCGCGCCGCATCGTATACACATTTGGTCATTGCTCCCGCCCCGTGGGACATTATGGCGGTGGTATCCTCCATCATGTCTATGTTGTATACGCATTCCGTGCCGGGCTTGGCATACCCCACGTTTTCAAGATTGCCGCTCATATATTTCTGGCGATACATATAATACGGCCGCATGCCGAGCCGCGCCGCGGCTTCGCTTCCCATGTGTACCATGTGCTCTACCTCCTCCGCCTCCGGCATTGGGTATTTTTCCCCTTCCGTAACAAGGCGGCTCGATCGCTTTAATGCAAGCGTATGCACGGTAAGGTTTTCGGGCGAAAGCTTTATTATTTCATCAAGCGTATGCTCCATGTCCGCCGCATGCTCGCCGGGAAGGCCGGCTATAACGTCCATGTTTATATTGTCAAAGCCCATGTCCCGCGCCATGGCGAACGCGGCAATGATATCCGCGCTTTTATGGCTGCGGCCTATCAGTTCAAGCGTTGCGTCGTTCATTGTCTGCGGGTTTATGGAAAGCCTGCTCACGCCGTATTTTTTCAGCACACCCAGCTTTTCTTTTGTTATCGTATCCGGTCGGCCTGCTTCAACGGTGAATTCCCCATTGAATCCCGCGTATGCTTCAAGCGCGTGGGCAATAAGGCCGTCCAGCTCATCCGCCGTAAGCACGGTTGGCGTGCCGCCGCCTATGTACATTGCGCGTATTTTGCGGCCCGCCTGCTTCAATATGGCGGAGCCAAGCGTTATGTCCTTTTTAAGCGCGGCAAGATAGGCCGCCATGTCTGTCTTTTTAGTTCGCACCTGGGAAGCAAAGCTGCAATACAGGCAGCGCGACGCGCAAAACGGTATGCCGATGTATATATCCGCGTCCTTTTCAGTTTGGCTGTCAAGAATGGGCTGCTGCACGGCGTTTATGCTCTTTGCCAGGGCAAGCTTTTCTTCGCTCACGTCAAAGTCCTGCCGCATCATCCTTATCGCTTCCGCCTCGCCGTGGCGCATATACAGCTCGCGCATGAGCCGCGTGGGCCGTATGCCCGTAAGCGAGCCCCACGGCGGCATGAAGCCGTATACGTTTGCCATCGCCCTGAACGCCGCTATCTTCACCGCGCGCTTTTCTCGCCGCTTTATTTCAAGCGCGTCCGCCCCTTGCAGTATAACGCAGTCCCATTCATAAACGGCCATGCCTTTGGCTACATTCACCCGTGCGCAGGCATGGCGCTCAGTACCGCCGCCTTCAAGCGTAACGCAAACGTCCGCCGCGGCGTTTTCCGCCTCGGTTATTTCCTCCTTTGCCAAAAATAGCCGAAGCTCGTCGGCTATATCGGCTATATACTCGGTTTTGTTCGTGTACAGGCTTATCATTTATCCTTACCCCAGCGGCGCATAAAGGGGTTATGCTCCCGCTCGAACTGCAGCGTGGTAGCGCCCATGTGGCCGGGATAAACCTCGTAATCGCCATCAAGAGCGAAAAGCTGATTGCCTATGGAATCAAGCAGTTCCTTATGATCCCCACCGGGAAAATCGCTGCGGCCTATGCTGCCGTGGAACAGGCAGTCCCCCGTGAACACGGCCTTCCTTTCGCCGTCGGCAATGGCATATGATACGCTGCCCTTGGTATGCCCGGGCGTATACAGCACGCGGATGTCAAAACCCGCCTCGTGTATGGTCTCACCGCCCTTCAGCTTAACGTCCGCATTGCAGGGGGGTATATCTATATGCGCCATTGCGCACAGGTTAACGCTTGCGTCCCTAAGGCCCGCTTCGTCGATTTCGTGTATATACACCCTTGCGCCATACTGCTTTTGAAGATCGGCAACGCTTACGATATGGTCAAAATGCCCGTGCGTGAGCAGCACCGCCGTTGGCTTTACGCCGAGCGCGTCAAGCTTTTTTTCAACAAGCTCGGTATCTGACGGATCTATTATTATGCATTCGCCCGCGTTCTTGCCGTATACTATATATGTATTCACCCCAACTGGGCCGGTTATAAGGGATGCTATTTCCATGATGTTAAAATGTCCTTTCGCTGTCCAGTAATATTGTTACGGGGCCGTCGTTTATAAGCTGCACCTTCATCTCCGCGCCGAATATGCCCGTTTCAACGTGCACCCTTTCGCCCAGCTTCACTATCGCCTTTTCATAAAGCGGTATCGCCTTTTCGGGCCGCGCCGCGCGGATGAAGCTTGGGCGTTTGCCGTGCCGCGCGTCACCATAAAGCGTGAATTGGCTTACAAGCAGTATCTCCCCGCCCGCATCTATAATGGAACGGTTCATTTTGGCCGCTTCATCTTCAAATATTCTAAGCCCCGTCAGCTTATCGCAAATATAGTCAAGATCCTTATCGGTGTCGTTTTCGTCAATGCCTATCAACACCATGAACCCCTTGCCTATTTTCCCGTTTACCCTTCCGTCTATGGTCACGCTTGCGCTTTCCACGCGCTGCACCACGGCTCTCATGTTCCTAATCCCCCGTTATGCGTTTATTCTGTATACGTCGTTCACGGTGCGTATTTTGCGCATGCCCTTCATAATGCTTTCAAGCTGCGCCGCGCCGGATACATTGAACGTAAGCTGCACAGTCACGATATCCTCAGTGGTTTTCGCGTTCATGGCCAGTATGCTTATGTTCAGATTCATAAGCAGCTGCGATATTTCCATCAGCAGCCCCGGCCGCTCCCCGGCAACAATGTGTATAGTAACAGGGTAGCTTGCCTTTTCCGTGCTCGCCCACTCAACGTCTATAAGCCGTTCTTTGTCCAGCATCAGATCCGTCATGTTCGGGCAATCCGCGCGGTGTATCGATACGCCGCGGCCGCGGGTAATGTAACCCACTATCTTGTCGCCCGGCAGCGGGCTGCAGCAATGCGCAAAGCGCACCGCCATGTTAGGCTCTCCCTTCACCACCACGCCGTGATGCGATACGGCGTTCTGCACGCGCTGTTCTTCCTTCTGCTCAAGCTTGGCCGCAAGCTGATTCGCCTTTTCTTCCTTGCGGTATTGCTCTATCAGCTTATGCAGCACCTGCCCTGTGGTTATGCCGCCGTAGCCTATCGCGGCGTATATATCCTCAATATCGTTCATGTTGAACCGCTTGAGGAGATCGTCATAATAGCTTTTCTTTGTCAGCTCGCCAAGCTGCCTGCCCTGCCGCTTTGCGGCCTCGCTGAGCATTTCCTTACCGCGGATTATGTTTTCCTCGCGGTTGGCCTTTTTGAACCATTGGCGTATTTTGGCCTTGGCCTGCTGAGTTTTTACTATTTTGAGCCAGTCGCGGCTCGGGGTTGCGTTGGGCGCGGTCACGATTTCGCAAACATCGTTATTCTTCAGCTTGTAGTCAAGCCTTACTATCGCGCCGTTTACCTTTGCATGCTGAACATGGTTACCAACGTTTGAATGGATGCGGTACGCAAAGTCCAGCGGTGTGGAGCCGGTGACAAGGTCAATTATCTGCCCGCGCGGCGTAAGCACATATACATAGTCGCTGAAGAAATCCTTGCGAATGCTTTCAACAAATTCCTTTGTGGTATCCGCATAGTTTTCAAGCTCCAGCGCTTCCCTCAGCCATGCAAGCTTGCTGTCCAGCTCGTCCTGATTGGCGCGCCCTTCTTTATACATCCAGTGCGCCGCTATGCCGTATTCGCTCGTGCGGTGCATTTCATATGTTCTTATCTGCACCTCGAACGGCAAGCCGGTATCGGAAAACAGCGTTGTGTGCAAAGACCTGTACATATTGGTCTTTGGCATGGCTATATAATCCTTGAACCTGCCGGGCACTGGCTTCCATATTGCATGGATTATGCCCAGCGCCGCATAGCAATCGTTTATCGTGTTCACTATAACGCGCACGGCTATAAGATCATATATCTCCGCAAGGCTCCTGTTCTGCCTGAGGAACTTTTTATATATGCTGTATAGGTGCTTCGGCCTGCCGTTCACCTGCGCCTGTATGCCGGCGGCGGCAAGCTGCTCCTCTATCGTTTTTATGGCCTTATTGAGCGTAAACATACGCTCTCGCCGCTGCGGCTCAATCTGCTTTTCAAGCGCGGCGTATTCTTCCGGCATAAGGTAATGGAAGGCAAGATCCTCCATTTCGCACTTTATTGCGCCCATTCCGAAGCGGCTTGCGAGCGGCGCATAAACGTCCAGCACCTCCCGCGCTTTGCGCTGCCGCTTTTCGGGCTTGCAATATTCAAGCGTGCGCATATTGTGCAGCCTGTCCGTCAGCTTTATTATAACAACGCGGACGTCCTTGGCTATGGCAAGGAACATCTTCCTCAGGTTTTCCGCCTGCGCCTCTTCCTTGCTTATAATGTCGCTTTTGCCGGTTTTGGTCAGCTTGGTTACGCCGTCCACCATCTCCGCAATGTCCGTGCCAAATTCGCGGGCAATATCCTCAACCGTTATCCCGTCGCAGTCCTCCACCACATCGTGAAGAAGGCCGGCTATAACGGTGTTGGTATCCATGCCCATTTCAAACAGCATTTTAGCCACAGCCAGCGGATGGATTATATACGGTTCGCCGGATTCGCGCTTCTGCGGCAGATGCGCTTTATATGCAAAGTTCATGGCCTTTTTAAGCCGCGCCATATCATCTTCGCTGAACTTTTCCGCGCAGGCCTTTTCAAGCTCGTCCATCAGCATCCTTACTTCCTCGTCGTCTATAAGATGATGCTCGGATGCGTCGACCATTTTGTCTATGTTCACTTCGCTCATACCGTCCAGCCGCATTTCATCGTTGTTATCTATTATCTTTTCATTGCTCATTCCGGCAAACCTCCTTTCCGTATATGCTCGTCTTTTTTTATCAGTATACTATGGAAGCCTTAACGTCGTAGCCTTCAAGCGCGGCCGCGCCGTTAAGCTCACTCTTAAGCTCTATTGCGAAGCGAACGGCAACAACCTCACCGCCCATCTGCTCAATAAGCTTTATCGCCGCAAGCGCCGTGCCGCCGGTCGCCAGCAAATCGTCCACAACCACTACCTTCTGTCCCTTTTGAATGGCGTCGGTATGTATTTCCAGCGAATCCGTGCCGTATTCAAGGGAATATTCATAGCTCACCGTTTCGCAGGGGAGCTTACCTGGCTTCCTCGCCGGCACAAAGCCCGCGCCCAGTGCGTAAGCAAGTGCGCTGCCCATTATGAAGCCGCGCGCCTCCGGCCCGACCACCACGTCCACATGCTTGTCCTTCAGATCTTCAGCCATATCGCTTATAAGCTGATGGAACGCCTCGGGGTTCTTAAAAAGCGTGGTAACATCGCGGAAAAGTATTCCGGGTTTTGGGAAATCGGGTATGGTGCGAATGGTATCTTCAAGCTTCATGGTTTGCCTCCTCGTATAGTTGCAAGTACATATCGTTCATCTCCCTTAGGGAGTTAAGCGCAAAAAAAGTCCGGCTTTCCTCAAGCGAGCGCTTGGGCGGGTCCTTTTCAACCCGTATGCCGCCGCTGCCCTTTGTAACAAAGCCCAGTTCATAGAACACGTCCGCCGCCAGCGCACAATGGCACCGCGGGGCGTTGGTTGCGGCGCATAGCGCATCCGCCATGGCGTTTATGTTATAAAACTTACCAACCGTGCAGCGCAGCGCCTTATACAGCGCAATGAAATCCGCCCTGTCACGCGGTATGCCGGCTATCAGCTCTTCCGTCTCCGCCGCGTTCGGCTTGGCTGCATAAAGCGCAGCATCCCCGTTCATTTGGCGCAGTGCGCCGGGTATGCCGCTGCTTGTTGCGGTATCGAAAACTATTATATTTTTGTAGCGGCTTATGTCCATGTCCGCAATATTCGGCGCAAGCACCGCCGCGTTATATGCGCATATGCTTTTCGCGTTGCTGCCGAAGCTTACGTCCATCCGGTTCCAAATATCGCGCGCTTTAAGCAGTGCGCACAGCCGCTTTGCTCCCGCCGCCGTGAAGCAGAGCGCTATGGTGTCCATCGCGCTTGCGTCAACAAGCTCAATAAGCTTTTCCTCCGTGTCCGCAAACGCAAGTCCGCTTACGGCACGGGTATTATTATACAAAACATTTCTGCATATTGCATCAACAAATTTGCCCTTTTGCCTGTCTATCCACGCATTTACGTCGTTAGGCTCGGCGCAGCGCAGATTTTTTATATTAAGCTGCAATTCGCTCCGCCCCATGAACGTGTTTATGTTCGGGGTATACACGGCGTCGCACCTGTCCATATCCAGCATATTTCTGAATTCCGCGCCGGAATTGAAATACACGGCGTTTATATATTGCTCGTCCCGCGTAACGTGGCAGCGCATATGCTTGCCTTCGCACCCTATGCGTTCCATGTTGGCAAGCCTTACCCCGCGGCTGAGCACCACCGGCTGCGGATTGCCCGCGCCGAAGGGCTCCAGCATGCCCAGCTCCTCCGCAAAGCGCTTCGTGATGCCGCCCAGCTCCATTTCAAAATCATACTGCGCGCTGGGTATAAACTTCTCCTCAGGCTCGTTATGCAAAAGGTAATCGTCCATTGCCGCGCGGAATTCGTCTATGTCCTTTTGCTGCATGGTAAGTCCCGCGGCATACGCATGCCCGCCGAAGCGGGAAAAGAACCTTTCGCAGGATGAAAGCGCATCGTGAATATTCACTCCGCTTATGCTGCGGCACGATCCCGTGACCGTATCTTTACCGCTCAGCAGCACCGTGGGCCTATAAAACCGCTCCGCTATCCTTGCCGCCGCAATGCCTATAACGCCCGCGTTCCAGTCCTCCCCGTGCAGCACTATGCAGCGCCGCTTGGTAAGGTCCTCATTGGCAAGCTTTTCGCAGGCGGCGTTGAATATTCCGCTTTCCTCCGCCTTTCGCTTGGCATTCAGCTCGTCAAGCTTTGCCGCCAGCTTCGCCGCGCTCTCCCGCTCGGTCTCCATAAGCAGGCTCACCGCCGCGTCCGCTTCCTCTATTCGGCTTGCCGCATTCAGGCGCGGCGCTATCCTGAACCCGAAGTCCCCCGCGCTCACGTCCTGAAGCTTGGTTTGAGATACCGCGCACAGCGCCTTTATACCCTCCGGGCATTTGCCGCGGCGTATATCCTTGACCGCAAGCGCGGCGAACACGCGGTTTTCCCCCGTGAGCGGAACAATATCCGCAACCGTTGCAATGCCCGCAAGCGGTATATACTCCCTTGCCCCCTCGCGACCGAGCAATGCCTCCGCCACCTTGCACGCAAGCCCCGCGCCGCATATATGCCGGTTCGGGTATTCGTCCGCATTGTTGCAAAGTATCAGCGCCTCGCATTTGGGCAGCGTGTCGCCCGGGATATGATGGTCGGTAACTATAACCTCCATGCCAAGCTCGTAGCAGCGCTCCGTTTCCGCCGCGGACTTAACGCCGTTATCAACCGTTATTATAAGATTCGCGCCCATGTTGAAAAGCTGCTCCGCGCTTTTCATGGTCATGCCGTAGCCGTCCTCATGCCGCGAAGGTATCATGTATTCCGCATTCGCGCCAAGCCGCCTGAGGCAGCTTAGCATTATTGCCGTCGCGCACACGCCGTCGGCATCATAGTCGCCGAACACCACTATTTTTTCGCCAAGATCTATCGCTTTTCTTATGCGCGATACGGCCTTATCCATATCCTTCAAAAGATATGCGTTCTCCAGCGCGCTTTCGGAAGGGTTAAGGAAATTCGCGGCCTCGTCGCAGTCCGCAATTCCCCTGGACAGCAGCAGTTCCGCCGTCCGCGGGCTGATGCACAGTTCTTCCGCCATTTCGCGCACGCGCTCACGCGGCTGCTCCTGCGCCTTGCATACCAGCCTAAGCATAGTCCCGTCCTCCTTCCTTGGCAATAAGCTGCGGTTATGTACAGTTATGTTCATAACATTTTAATTATATCATAAAACAGCTTATCTACATAGGAAAACTTAATGCTTACGCCGCATTTATTGTTCTCAGCGTGCCGCCGCCCGCGTTACCATTGCGCACAGCATACCCGAAAGCAGGCCTATGCCCATATCGCTGAGCATTGCCATATTCAGCGCAAAGCTGCCGCTTAATATTGAAAACACGGCATAGGCAAGCATTGCGTAAATAAGCCCCGCCGCCCCGCCGAAAAGCCATGCGCGGCTGCCGCAGCCCCTTTGCGCTAAGAAGCCCGCCGCCGCTGCGCCTATAACCTTTATTGCCGCATTAACAATCGGTATCAGCTCCACGCCGACCACCTGCTTCCACATCAGCGCCGCAAAAATAACTATCAGCGCAACGCTCACCACGCATCCTATAAACGCCGCCTTCAGCAGCGTAAGCACAGCGGGCGCGTTTGCCGCCTTTCCCCTTGCCATATAATGTCACCTCCCAAGCCTATGTGCTTATCATTATTCACTTTTATGCGCCCATATGATAAGATATAGCAAACCGCTTACAAAGGAGACTGCACATATGGATTTTCTGGAACTGGCTGCAAAGCGTTATTCCGTAAGGAAGTTTAAGGAAGAGAAGGTTCGCCGGGAGGATCTTGATAAAATACTGAAGGCCGGTATGCTCGCCCCCACGGCGCATAACGACCAGCCGCAGCGCATTTTGGTCATAAACAGCGACGAAGCGCTTGAAAAGCTGAAAAAATGCACGGCGTGCCATTTCAACGCGCCCACGGCCCTGCTTATTTGCAGCGACAAGGACGCCTGCTGGACGCGCAAGTACGACGGCAAAAAGAGCTACGATATAGATGCGGCAATAGTAACCACGCATATGATGCTGGAAGCCGAAAACATAGGCGTGGGCACGACATGGGTAATGCATTTCCGCCCGCAGGTGGTACGCGAGGAATTTGCCCTGCCCGATAATTACGAAGCCTCCGCCATGCTTATGATGGGCTATCCCGCACCCGACGCCGAGCCTTACCCCGGCCATTTTGAGTTCAAGGACGAAAAAGAGTTGGTGTTTTATAATGAGTTTTGAGCATTGACACTCGATATAAATAAAAATAACCGTCGCTCCGCCAAGTAACGGTTATTTCTAATCACCTAATATCTTGGCCGACCGTCACCGGTAGGCACCCTTTATATATTCATTATATCGCAATCGTTGCATTTATGCAACTTTTATATTTTCCGTTTCTCTGCCCTTAACCCAGGTGTCGTGACCTGCTTTTCGGTAATAGAATAAGTTTTAAGCGCGCTATTGCAAAAACAACCTAAAACGCATATAATAAACATACAAGAGCACCTGCCGATGACGGTTGGTCAATCGTATTAGTTAGAGGTAACCGTTACTTTCGACCGCGACGGTTACTTCTTTTTTTCTTATTCACGCGATCAATGATCGACAGAAAGAACCGCAGAAGCGCTATGACAAGCATGCAAAAAGCAAAAAAATCCGCCCATGTCATCATAGCAATCACCCCCTTCCCCTGATATTCTTGATATCCAAGTTAAGGTGTGACCAACCGCCACCGCACTGGCAGGTGCTGTGCTTATTATATTGTCGATTTATGTCGCATGTCAATACGGGATATTGCTTACATTTTCCGCCTCTCCGCCTTTAACCCCAGCGCCGTGGCCTGCTTTTCGGGATAGCGCGAATAATAGCTTACCCCGCGCGCGGCATACTCCTGCCTGTGCTTGCCGTAATGCCTGCACCATATGAAGCTTGGCGCGCCCACCGCGATAAGATACAGCGGCCCCAGCAGCAGCGATTGGAACGTATGCCCGTATTCGTGCGATGCTATCTCCCGCGCACGCTCGCGGCTCGTATCCTTATGCGTGCCGACGAATATGAACATGCCAAGCGACACGCAGCCAAGCCAACGCATATATTTTGGCACAGAGTCGATATCGTATTCCGTAAGCACGGCGCAGCGATAAAAGCCGCGCTTCTGATTGCCCAACAGCAGCATTGCAATAAGCCCCAGCAGGCTTTGCACCGCGCCCCATGTGCATTGGATGAATATGTAGGCTATGTGTTTGAGTTTCATATTCTCCCGTTTTTAGTATTGTGCCGCGCAGGAAAGCAGCACAGCCGCGCAGCCTATGGCGTATACCGCCGTATGCGCATACCACCACTTGCCATGCTCCGCCTTACCGAACTGTATCATGCTCTTGGCTATCGCTATAAATGCGGGAATCATGCACAGCAGCCCCACTACTATCACCATTGCCATGCCGTGGTCATGCGTTGACACCTTCAAAAACAGATGGCATGTAAGCAGTATGCCGACTTCAGCAAAAAGCAATGCTATATGCTTAACGTGGGGAGGTACATCCATCAGTATTGCTTTATAAAGCTGCGGTTGATGTATCTGCCGCCTTATGCCAATGGCTATCCACATAAGAATAAGGTCACATAGAAGCGGAATTAAAAATACCATGGTTACCCTCCCTGAAATGTTTATTTGATATACAAAGAGTACCATATATTCCCGCTTAGCGCAACAATTCACCTGTTATTCTTGGTATATGGCTTGCGTTTATGCCGGTTATATGGTATTGTGGCAATATTGAATCAAGTTTTATAGGGTGCATCACATGAAAAAGCTTATAAACGCACTTTCGCAGAAAAGGGAAGTTTTTGCAACGGACGTTGTTTCCGTACAGTTTGCGCTGCTGACGCTCCCCTACATATGCTTATCGGCATCACTCCCTGACGACAGTTGCTGGCCCCATTGGGCAAGAGTTGGAGCGCTTACAATTCTGCTTGTGCTTCAGCTTATACCCATAGTCGTTTCGCTGCGCGATGCGTTCGGCAAAT